>Ga0182017_10000263_pt1 | contig 41004 bp, 42 predicted proteins | sample 712E3DmetaG_FD_120492 | JGI IMG/M metagenome (GOLD analysis project Ga0182017, IMG submission 120492) | Permafrost microbial communities from Stordalen Mire, Sweden - 712E3D metaG | ecosystem: Environmental > Terrestrial > Soil > Wetlands > Permafrost | place: Sweden: Stordalen | collected... | reverse complement strand
CGAGTCATGACCGAGCTATGGGCCACGATCCAACCCGTCCTCGAACGCGTCACCCCCAGCGACGCCGCCGGCTTCTTCCGCCACTGTGGCTATGCAACGGAGAAAAAGTGAAAACGCTCTAGTCGCGAAGATACGTACAAGCCCCGGGCTCCATGCGAACCGCCTCTGATCGGCACAGCACGGAGCCGTCAGCTTCCCACTTGGGGCCCCTCGTCGTCCCCGCCTCGCGCCCCCGGCGTCCTTCACGGCGAAAGACAACCCCCCGTGCCCCTGGTCACTTCCTCACGCCCCAAAACCTGCCAGAATCCGTCAGTCCGCGCCGCGAGCCCACCGCTCCAGCAGCGCCGCGAACTGCGCGAGGTCGGGCTCGAACTCGAGCGTGTGGCCGGCGGCGGGGAATGTGTGCACGGCGAGTTGGCGTTCGGCCACCTTCGTCAGCCACGTCTGCGTCGGAGTGTTGCGGATGATGCGTTCGCGCCCGGCGAGGGCCAACGTGACCTCCGCCTTCAGCGACCCCGGCTGCACACGGGCCAGCTGGCGGTCCAGGCGGGCGGATTCGTAGAAAAAACGCGCGGTGGCGTGCGTCAGCTTCAGCGGATCGTCGGCGATGAACCGCTGCCCCGTCGGATTCCCGGTGAAGAGGGCCGGATCGTTCAGCGGAATCGGGAAGCGGCGCGCAGGCCGCGTCAGCATTGCCAGCCCGATTTGAATTCGGGCCCAGATGCCCACGTCGACCGCCGGAAAGAACCCCGGGGCGATCAGCAGGACGCGCTCGACCCGCTCGGGCTGCTTCAGCGTCCACGCGACCGCGAGTTTTCCGCCCCAACTCACGCCGACCACCCGGAAACGCCGCACGCCGAACTCGCGCGTCGCCCACGCGGCGATCTCATCCAGATCTTCAAGCCAGCGCCGCGCCGCCGGCGTGTCGCCGCGGGCCTGCGCGTTCACACCGCTCCCGCGTCGGTCCGGCAGGATGACGAGCGACCCGCCGGTCGCCAGTTGCGCGGCCGACCACTCGAACCAGCCCCCGTGCGACTGGATGCCGTGCAGGTACAGGATCGCACGCTCCGGGTGCCCACCGCTGGGCTGCCAGGCGCGCCCACCGACGGTGTAGCCATCCCTCATCGTCCAGGATTGAAGCTGCGGAGGAGAATGCGGCGGTCGCATGAGTCCGCGTTACAGCTCATGCTGATGCAGGATGACGAACTTCTGCCCGACGAGCACGCGGATGGCATTCTGCACGTCGTCCACCTGGATCGCGAGGCACGGCCGGCGCTCTTTGCCCGCCCAAACCGTGTAGACGTAGTTGATATTGACCTCGGCGGAGATCAGGGCGCTGCACAGGACCATGATCGAGCGTTTGCCGGGCGGCAGCTCGACGACCATCAGCTCGCTCTCGCTGAGGGCGAAATGGGCGTCGGAGAGGGTCTGGTGCGCCAGGTCCGGGTCGTCCACCAGCAGCCGCACGATGGCGCAGTCCACCGACGCGTCCACCGCGAGGCCGAGAATGTGCACCGGCTCATCTTCCAGCAGCCGCGTGACCCGCAGGAGCTGCCCGACCCGATTCTCCAGGAAGATCGAGAGCTGGCGACAGCACGGGTACTCACTGCCTTCGGCGGTATGTAGGGGTTCGACGTTCATGTGGGTGGCGAGGTGATTCCCAAGAGTATCGCGACACGCTACGGCGAAGCACAACTTCGCCATCCTGGGTTTAGATTAGCTTTGCGTGCGGCCGCTGTACAGCCGAAAATCCCGTTTCTGCGGAATCCCGGGAGCACGGTTGTGACTGACGCCTTTGCCCTTACCCATCCCGCCCTGCTCTGGGGCAGCGCCGCCACCGCGATCCCCGTGCTGATCCACCTGGTTATGCGGCCCCGGCCGCGGCGGCTGCGGTTCCCGGCCGTGGTCCTGATGCGTGGGGTCCTGCTCACCGGGCAGCGGGCCAGCCGGGTCCGCCACCTGCTCCTGATGCTGCTGCGGGCGGCTCTGCTGGCGTGTGCCGCGGCCCTGCTGGCGGGCCCGACGTGGGCGCTGCTCGCCGCCCAGAACCCCGGGGCGACGGCGACCGCGTGCGTCGTCATCCTCGACGATTCGCTGAGCATGAAGTACCGCCCGCGGTTCGAGAGCCCCGTCACTCTGCTCGACGGGGCCCGCACGCAGGCGCTGGAGTTCCTGGACAGCTCCCACGGCTGGCCGGGCACCTCCCAGCTCGCCGTGCTCCGCGCCAGCGGCCCGGACGAAGCCGCCGCCCTGACGGCGAACCGGCCCGCCCTGGTCGCAGCGCTGCGCGACCCCGCCGCCGACCAGCCACACGCCCAACCGCTCGGCCACGCGCTCGAACGTGCGGCCCGGCTGCTGCGTTCGGCGGACCAGCCCGCCCGGAGCATCGTGTTCTTCACCGACGCCGCCGCGTCCGCATGGCGGGACGTGCGGCCGGCCATGCTGGCGGGATTGGACAACATCACAATCCGGGTCGTCGGCCCGCCGCTGGACAAGATCGCGGACCTGGGGCTCGGCGTGCCGGTGCCGCCGGCGCACGCGTGGCCGGAGTCCACGCCCACGCCCGTGCGGGTCGCGGTGCGGGCGACCGGCGTGGACGGCGAGTGCTGGCTGGTCGCGCGGCAGGGCGACAATGTCCTCGTGCGGATGGGGCCCCTGAAGGTCCCCGCGGATACGACCCGCGACGTTGCGCTGAGCCTGCCGGCGCTGCCGGCCGGTCCACACGTCGCCACGCTCGAGCTGGAACCGCAGGACTCTCTGGCGGCGGACCAGCGCGCGTACGTGGCTTGGCAGACCGGCCCGCCGCCGGAGGTGTGGTTGCTCGCTCCGTCGGGCGGCAATGCGGACGGAGACGTGTCGCGACTGATCCTGCGAAACCTACTGGCTCCGGAATTGCTCAGTCCCGCGCAGCAGCGAATCTCGTTGCGGGCGACGGACGCCGCGGAGCTGACCGCGCTGCTGGCCCGCGAGGCTCGGCGACCGGCGCTGATCGTCGTCCTCCCCGACGTCGACTTGCCCGCTACTTTGCGCAGCACTCTCCTGCAGGCGATCGAGAGCGGCACTACGGCCGTCCTTGTTCCGGCGTCCAGCTCGTCCGACCCGGACTGGCCCGGGCTGCGCGCGCTGCTGAGTGAAGCCGGGCCCACGGTTGAAACGCTGCCAACGGCGTCCGCCATGCGCCAGGAAGCCGCGGTGACGGACGCCGCCCCATCCGACGGATTAGCGGAGCTCGCCCGTTGCTCTGTCCGGCGCCGCGTGCGTTTGAGCGGACTGCTCGCAGGCGTTCAGACGAGCGCCAGCTACACGGACGGCGCACCGGCGATCCTGTCGCGGCGGCTCGGACGCGGGGACGTGCTGCTGCTGACCACCTCGCCGGACCCGCAATGGAGCGATCTCGGCGTGCGAGCGGCCGGCCTGCTGACCTGGCTGCACTATCTCATCGGTCAGTCCGTCGGGCCGCCGGCCGGGGCGGCGCAGTTCACCGCGGGGCAACTGGCGCGCGACAGCTTCGCCGCGCTGCCCGCGGCCGGCCTCGTGCAGGTACGCCAGTCCGAGCCGGAACCGCACGTGACGTGGACACGCCTCAGCAACGGCGCGCCGCAGGAGCCGTGGCCGACCGCGACGGCGGGGCTGTACGCGGTCCGGGCCGCGAGCGGCGGCGAGACGGCCGAGTATGCGGTGAATTGGCCCGCCGAGGAGTTCGACCTGACGCCGATCACGCGCGACGGGCTCGTGCAGGTTCTCGGAACAGAGCGGGTGACGTTGGAGCGCGCCGGCGCGGCGGACGTGCGGCCGGTGTCGGGGTGGCGGGCGCTCGTGGGGCGGCGGCTGGATCCGGTCGCGCTGCTGGGGCTGCTATTACTGGCGCTGTTCGCAATCGAGGTGACAGTCGCCAGCCGCCAGTCGGCCCGGCGTCCAGGCGCGGCACCGCGCGAGTGAGCGCGGCCGGTGAGGCCGTGCCCGTGAGCCGGCCAGCCCATGATTGCGACAGGAGGCGGCCCGCGTTCTTGCTGGGCGCGGCTAGCGTACTGCCTTGTCGAAATCGCAGCTCATCTGAGCCGCAACATCCATGTTGCACGGTCTGTCTGCGAGGTCTGAAAGCCGCGCCTCCAGTTGCAGCACGGCCCAGCAATTGTGAGGCAGCACACTAGACGGACGTTTCCTCTTTTGTACAATGTAGTTATGTTGACGCGCTTCTACGCCGACAACTACCGATGTCTGGTCACGTTCGAGTTTCGGCCGCGGGCTAAGCAACTTGTCATTGGCACGAACGGCACTGGGAAGTCGACAGCGCTGGATGTGCTCTCCCTCGTCCGCGACGTCTCCGTGCGTGGGCTGACATGTGCGGACGGCCTCGTCGGCAGGACGAAGACCCGCTGGCAGCAGGTCGAGCAGCAGCGCTTCGAACTGGACGTAACGGGGAACGACACGGAGTACCGCTACACGCTCGTGGTGGACGAGTGGGGTAGCCCCCGGCGCCCTCGTATCAAGCTTGAGAAGGTGGATTGTGGGGGCCGGCCGGCGTTCCTGTTCGAGGAGGGCAAGGTTCACCTGTTCAACGACCGGCACGAGGACAAGGTGCAGTATGAGTTCGATTGGCACCGCTCGGCGTTGGCCACGATTGCCGAGCGCTGGGACAATAAGAAGCTAACGTGGTTCAAACGGTGGCTCGGCAACGTTGTGCATGTCCAGATTAACCCTTGGGCGATGTCGGCCCGCTCAGAGCGGGAGTCGCGCGAGCCGACGAAGGATCTCAGCAACTTCGCGGATTGGTTTCGCCATTTGAAGCTTGAGAGTGGTCGGGCCGTGTTCGAGGCCATTTCAGAGCTGGCCGAGGCGATCCCTGGTCTGGTGGGTCTCGAAGCCAAGGAAGCTGGCCTTGACGTACGCGTCGTTCAAGCCGAAATTGCCGCGGGCCCGAACGTGGCGCCAGCAGCGTACGCTCTGCACGATCTGTCCGAGGGACAGCGCACCTTAATCGCGCTTTACGTGCTGATGCACTGTGCAGTGACGCGGGATTCGACGCTACTTATCGACGAGCCGGACAACTTCATTGCGTTGCCTGAGGTTCAACCTTGGCTGATGAAGATGCTCGACCGCACTGACGAGCAGGGCGCGCAGGTCATTCTCGTCTCGCACCACCCGGAGCTGCTGAATCAACTTGCTGGCCAAGGCGGTGTGGTATTCGCACGTCCCGACGGTCTTCAGACGCGGGCCATGCCATTTGAGCCGCCCGGCGATAGCGGCCTGACACCGGCTGAGATTGTCGCCCGGGGGTGGGAGCGTGCCTGACCGGGAGCGGGTCGCGCGGACCATCGTGCTCGTCGAGGACAAGCCTCAACAGAACCTGGTTCGCCGCTACCTTCAGCGCTGCCGCGGCAACGCGTATTCCGACCGCCAGATTGACTGGCGGCCGCTTCCGGCGGGACGCGGCTCCGGTGAACAATACGTACGGCTCGAGTATCCGAAGCAAACGAGGAGCTGCCGGTCCTCTCTTGGAAAACGCGCGTCCTGCCTGCTGATCGTTATGACGGACGCAGACACACGCGAGACACGGAAGCGGGGGGAGCAGTTGTCGCAGGAACTCATGGCCGCAGAGATGGAGCCGCGGGAGACGGCGGAACCGATTGTCGTTCTGATCCCGAAGCGCCATGTTGAAACATGGATTCAAGCATTGCTCGGCAAGGAAGTCGACGAGGAGACGGATTACACCAGGGCGCCCCATTCGTCCCCGTCGACGGAGCAAATCAAGCGCGCGGCCAACAGAGCGTACGATCTGACCCGGCCCAACACCCCGCTCGACGCGGTACGTCCGCCTTCGCTCAAGGCATCGATCCCCGAGTGGACGAAGATCCCGCCCTGAGGCTCGATCGTCCGTCGAGCCGGCAGTCTCAACGCGCCCCGGCCACGCGCCGGTGCCGGGCGGCGAATTCCGGCGCTTCCTTAATGCACGTCCCGAGGATCTTCAGCGATTGCGCAAACGCGGCCCAGCCGGTGCGCGTGAGCTCGGCGGGATGCTGCCCCACCTCGGGATAGCCCTGCTCGTCGGCCTGCACGTTCTCCCAGTTGCGGAACAGCCTGCCCCATTCGCTTTCGAGCACCTGCTGCATCGCCCGCTTGGCGCGCAGCGGGTACCAGAAGCTATCGTGGTAGATCACGCTGGCGATGTACGCCCACGGCGCGAGGACCGTCTTGAGCGACCACTCGACCGGCTTCTTCAGCGGCCCCCAGTAGATCTTGTGCTGCATGTTGCTCGCGAAAGTCATTTTCTTGAACGGACCGTCGAAGTGCCAGTTTTCCGCGGCGGCGGCCTGATCCCCAACAATCTCGATTTCTCGCGGGTCGCCACAGCCCAGCCCGCGCTCGTGCGCCAGACGGATGAACTTGATCGACAGCGGGTCGAAGCCCATCAGCTTCGCCGCCACCGCGTCGATCGCCGTCGGGTCGCTGCTGGCCAGGATGACGTTCTTCACGTGCGGCATCATGCAGCGCGGCCCGGGTCCGTCGCCGGCGAACGTACCGTCCATCACGGCGAACACGCCGCGGTGGATTTTCTTCTGGATCATCAGCAAGTCGACGAGCGTCTCGTGGATGACGGGGTGGGTCCAGTGGCGGTGCTCGTTGAGCAGGCCGCCGAACGCGTTCTTCATCGCCCCGGTGGTCGTGGTGAACACGTGCGTCTTGATCGTGGGCAGGTGGATGATGTTCTCGCCGATGAAGCGGCGGGGGATCATGAAGCCCTTCGGATAGACCTCGTTGAGGCAGAGGAACTGCTTGGTCAGGTCGCCGACGGCGTCTTGGATGCTGATCCACTCCTCGCCTTCGTACAGGTGGACGTTGCGCAGGCCGTGGGCCTCGAGCACGTTGATCTGCTTGTTCTCGCGTTCGCCGAGGTGGGCGTCGATGACGACGGTCCGATTATGGCAGCCATGAATCAGGTTGGGGTCGTACCCGTCCTGCTTCAAGGTCCGGATAACGCCCTCGAGCTGCCACGGTACGGTCGAGCTGCCGGGAAAGAAAAAATGCCAGGAGATGTTGATCTTGAGGGCCGTTTCGGCGTCCTTGGCGATCACGTCCTGGTAACCGGCCAGGTTCATCAGCTCGTGGTAATCGCGGAGCACCGTCCGCGGGCTGGTCCTCAGTACCGCAACCTTTGCTTTGGGCATCTTCCAGACTCCCTGCCAGTGAACGCTTCTGCGGCCAATCGCCCTATTGGAGTGTATACGGGAATCGCCGCCGGCGGATCGGGGCGTGTAGGAAAAAAGGGCCCCACCCGCACGTTGGTGCGGATGGGGCTTGAATGTGCCCGCGGCCTCGGGCTTCCCACGGGCACGGACTCGTGCGGTTTCATGGCCAGCGAAATACCGGCCGCACCACGACGACGGCCCGCGGCTCGTGCTCGCTGCGCGTGTCGGTTCGCACCACGCCCCCGAAACTCGTCGCGCCGCTCGCCCGCGAGATCGCGGTCACGCCGGGCGGGCCGGCGCTGCTGCCGCCGGATACCGCCGCTGTGCGGCTGATCCCACCGGTGCTGGTGGTGCGGCCGATGCTGCGGGCGACATCGCCGTCGCGGTCGATGCTGAAGTTGAAGTTAAGTGCGATGGCCGGACCGCTGCGGGAGGCCAGCGCGGTGCTGATCGACAGCGACAGGCCGTCTTCATCGACGCCCACCGCGACCGCGCGGCTGGCGCTGATCGGGCCGGTGCGGGTTTGCGTGCGGGCAAAACCAACGTCGCCCTCGTAGCGGGCGGTGGCCGCCGCGGTGCCGGATCGCCCCGGGCTACTGGTCGCGCCGGCCGAGGCGTATGCGTCGCTGCTCTGGCCCGTCGCGCTGCAAAACAACCCTGCCACACATGCGAGCGTCATCAACATGTCGTGCGTGCGTTTCATGGCTGTTTCTCCCGAGGTTCTGAATTTCAAGGTCCGCTTGCATCCTGTCGAGCAAAAATCTGCTGCGTTCGAACGCCCCTCGCGGAGGGTCCCGGCGGCACGTCGCCGCCGGGCTACCCTCCGACTGGGCGTGTTACGGCCTGACTTTGATCACCACCACGTTCGAGCGGCTGTGGCCATACTGCACGGCCCGGCTCTCCGCGTGCACGCGGGCGTCGCTGGGCCACGACCAGCCGCTTTGGCTGATGCCGATCCCGTCCGACTCCGCGCGGGCGTGATAGCGGGCGTCGCTCGTGACCCGTGCGGTGCTTCTCGACACGCCGCCATACGACACGGCCTGCGAGTCGCTGTCGCTCGAGGCGTACCCGCCCCCCACGCCGCGGCTGGTCGCATCACTACGACTAAGCGCGGTGCCATACGTGCTGAGCGCCGTCGAGGTGGACCGGCTGCGAGCCTGGCCGAAATACACGCCGTCGGCGGTCGCATTGCTGCGGCTGACGGCCAGTCCGCCACGGGCGGCGGCGATGCTCTCGCTGTCGGCCACGGCCGTGCCGCCGAAGCGGCCGGTAGCGTTGGCGGTGGAGTCGCTCAGGGCCACGCCGCGGTCGGCGGTCGCGACAGCCCGGCTGCTGGCATACCCGTTGCGATTGCCGCGGGCGTCGCTGTTGGCGACGGCCCGACCGCCGTTGGTCGCGCCGGCGATGGCCGTCGCATCGGCGTTGCCCGTCGCCGTGGCGGTGGCCGAGGCGCTGCCGCCGTTGGAGGCGATCGAGACGGCGGTCGCCTCACCCGCGCACACGGACGCCGTCCAGAGGAGCTGCATTCCCGTGAGCAATGCGAGGAAGCGTTTCATGACCTGTTCTCCTTTCCGTCGGGGGCGAGCGCGAGTCCAATTCGCGTCGCCTGAACCGCGTTGTTTGACGTGACGCGCGCGTCGATTATTTCGCGGGGCGGCGCGGAATTCGGAAGCGAGGGCGGGTATCGTGATGAGACGTGAATTCGTTGAATACTGTGCCCCCTCTGCACGTCGAACCCGAAGAATTGCGCGTCGTCGACCGCGCTGCGGCCGGCGACTCGGCTGCGCGCCGCGCGCTCTTCGAGCAACACCGGGAGGCCGCGTATCGGACGGCCCTGCGGATCACGCGCCGCGAGGAAGACGCGCTCGACGTCGTGCAGGACAGCTTCATCCGGGCCTTCGACCGGCTGGCAGAGTTTCAGCGCGAATCCGGGTTCCGTACGTGGCTGCTGCGGATCGTCGCGAACCGGGCGCTGGACGTGCTGCGGACGCGGAAAGTGCGTCAGGCGGTTCCGCTCGACCCCGGCGACGAGTCACGCGGGCCGCAGCTCGCGGCACCCGACACCAGCGCCCCGCCTGGCCAGGAGCTGGAGCGCCAGGAGTTGGCCCAGCGGCTGCGTCAGGCGCTGGAGGCCCTGCCCGCGGATCAGCGTGCCGTGTTCGCCTTGTACGCGACCGGCGAGATGACCTACGGCGAGATCGCGGCGGCGCTGGAGATCCCGATCGGCACAGTGATGAGCCGGTTGTACCATGCTCGGCGGCGGCTATTTGAGATATTACCGGACCTTGCCACGCCCGGCGTGCTGGCTAACACCGGCCGCGCGACGTAAGTGCGTGAAGTTTCAAGAATTGTCAAGGCCCGCCATCCGTCAGAGAGATACCGATGGGCGAGCGCAACTCGTGAGGCCGGTGTGCTGCCGCCGATGTCAATTCGCAGCCGATGCCAGCATGAGGACCCACTGTGAGCCGTCCCGTTGACAACCTGGACGACGCTTTGCAAGCCGCGATCTCGCGCGGTCTCGACGCGCTGACGCCCGACCAGGTCGAGCGGCTGGCGGCGATCCTGGACGAGCGGCCCGACCTCGCCGCGCAACTGGCGGACCGCATACCGGTGATCGAGCCGCAGTTGGCGGACGCGCTGGCGCAGGCCGAGCGGCAGAGCTTGCCTTCCACCGGCGCCTGGAGCCGGGCGTGGGACCGTATCGCCGACGCGCAGCCAAAGGTCGCGCGCCGCACCCGCGTTGGGCCGCAAATCCTCCGCCTGTGGAGACCGCTGGCGGCCGTCGCGGCCTGTCTGGTCCTGGCGGCGGCGTGGTGGATCGGCACGCCGCGGCCGCCGACCGCGCCGCCGCTGCGTCTGGCCACCGACCTGGAGATTGACCGGCTGGAGGTTTATGATGGGGACACGCCGTTCGTAGTTTCGATCGGCGACAGTGGAGCAGTCATTATCTGGGTGCTCGAAGAGCGAAGTTGAACGCTGCGGGTTCGGACCGGCCCCGCGCCGGCGACAAAGCACGCGGATTGTCAGGAGGACGTGACATGCCGCGTCCAGTGCACGTGGTTTCGCTGGCGCTCGCCCTGATGCTCTCCGGCGTAGCCGGGGCGGCTGACGAGCCGAAGGACAATCGGAAACCCGTGGACGTCGACATCTGGGTCATCCGCGCGTCCACCAAGAGCAAAGACATCTCCCCCGAACTCAAGTCGTTCGCCGACAAGCTCAAGCAGCGCTTCAAGTACACCGGCTTCAGGCTCGAACGGAAGATCAAGGAGACGGTGGACCTCGGCAAGACCCTCACCACGTCGCTCACGGGCGGGTATCAGGCCCTGGTCACGCCGAAGGCGCGCGAGAAGGACAAGGGCGCGGAGAGACTCGCGCTTCAACTCCAGGTCTTGAAGGAGAAGGAGAAGAAGCCGCGGATGAACATCGAGTACAAGTTGGAGGCTGGCGCTTTTCAGCCCTTCGGCGCCTGGGACCTTGAGGGGGGCGACGTGCTCATCATCCTCCTGTCGGCGAAGTAGTCGCGGCCGGCTGCGACGCCGGCACGGCAGACGGCGGCGTACTGGGCGCGGGCTGCGACGGCACCGGGGCAGGACGTGCGGGCGGCGGCTGGCCGAGCGCAGGGCTCACCGGCTGGGTCGCGGGCGCCGAGGCCGTGCCCGGCGGTTCAACTGCAAAACCAAACAGCGGCCCTTCCGTCCCGCGCAACTGCAGCGTCAACTCGCCGCGCGGGCCCACCTCGTCCGCCAGGTCTTCTGAGTATACGACCCGCTGCAGCAGGTGGCCGATCGCCACGATCCGCCGCAACACCTGCACCGGGTCGGCGAACGGCAACGGAATCCGGCGATTGCGCGGCATTCCGCCTTCGCGTTCGACCAGCAGGTCGACCCAGCGCGCGTCCGGCCGCTCGGCCAGCCCGCGCGTCATCTCCTCGAGCGGCTGCGACGTAGCGAAGCGGCGCCGATTGCACCCGACGATGTCGTCCCCGACTTTCAGAAACCCGTGCGCCGGGGCGTCAGGCGGCACGGTGAGCACCTTCAGCCCGTGCTGCTCGCTGTTCGACGTGACCAGGACGCCGAGCCGCACATCGCGTCCGCCGGGCTGGACCTTGCGCCACCAGTTTTCGTCCAGCACCGCGGGGATGGTCCGTCCGAGGTAATCGAGCCAGAGCTGTCCGAGGTCCGCGACCGACCCACTCTGCGCGAAAAAGAGGCTGTCGCAGGATTGCGGGGGCCGGCTGTGCGTCGTTTCGAGCACGCCCTGCAAGCGGGGCGCGCGCTGGTGGCGTGCGGCGAGGATCTGCCGCATCCAGTCGGGATGCGACGCCAGGATCAGGGCGTTGCCGTCCAGCGCCCAGCAGAACTCGATCTCGCCGATCGGCGTGTACTCAGGATTGATCGCCAGCAGCCCACCCAGGTCGAGCCGCTCCACTTCCACGCCCTCGACGACGCTGGTGACGATCTTCGGCGGCTCGTGGGGAGGCGTACCGGCGCGCAATGAAAGCAGGCGATAGATGCCCAGCGTCGAGCGAAACAGCGTTTCCCATTCGGCCGCGGCGACCGCGGGCTCGCGGGCTGCGAGCACCAGGCCCAGCGCGGGCATCGGCGGTGCCGCCGCCGAACGCCGCTCCGGCGTGACGACGCCGACCGCCAGGCAAGCCGCGGGCGTCAGCGCCCCCATCAAATGCTGGACCGTTCCGGAGCGCTGCTGAAGCTCATAGGCCACGCGCAGGACGTTGCGCTCCGGCAGCGCCGTGATCGCCTGCGCGAGATTGCCATAGTCCACGTGACCAGACCACGCCACCAAGGTGCGCTCGGGCAAGCCGTCGAGCAGCGCGACGACATCGCCGTCCGGCGGCGGCGGGACCAGGCGGGCGGCGTCCCCGACGGCGCTGAAGTGCAGCAGGCGCCCGTCCCGATGGAGGGCCAGCAAGACGTTCGCTGAATCGCGCAGCGGTCCGGGGAGGTCCAGGGGCGGCCGGCGGTTCGCAGCGGCGCGCGTCGTCGTCGGAGCGGTCGCGGCCGGCGCCGTGGCCGGCGCGCTCGCCAGCGCGGCTTCGCCCATGCGCAGGAAGAACACGCCGTCCGGGTCTTTCGGCACGCGCGCCAACAGACGCTCGTACACCGGATCGTCCGCCAGCGCCGTCCCTGTTCCGGACTCGAGCAGGCGCAGAACGTGCGGGAACATCCCCGGCGTGACGTCGTCCCCGAACATCAGCAGATCGCCGTGCACGGCCACGCCGACGTTGTTCGGTAGGCGGTAGACGGCCGTGCGACCGGCCGTCGGCAGCGGGCGCGCTGCCCAACTGCGGACTAGCGCGGGCGGCGGCTCCGCAGGGCGACACAGCACGGCCGCGTCCTGCGCCCGACGGGGGCTCTCCGCGACGAACGCCATGCGCTGCGACAGCAGCCGGTGGATCGCCTCGTCCGGCGTCATGTGGATGGTTTGCTGAAGGCGCTGCCGCCATTCCTCGGGCTCGTCCGGCCGCGCAGGTTGTCCGGCGAAATCGGCCAGCGTAAGCCAGATTTGCGCTTCGGTGAGGGACGTGAGAAGATCGTCTGCGCCGTGCAGCTCGATGAACAGGCCAACGTCGGCCGGCACGTAGCGCGCCAGCGAATCGTCCGCGCGTGCGACGCACACGCCGGCGAAGACGGCTCCGACGAAAACCAGGGTCGGGATCCAGCGACCCACGTGCGGGCTGCTCATGAGCGGTGTTGTCCCACGTCTGATAAGCGCTGGAAAGTGCGTGGCCGCCTAAATCGCGTGCACATCTTCGGCTGTGGCCGCGGGCTCGGGCTCCGCCGGCGGTCCCGGGACGATGACGTCCCACAACGCCTGGAGCGGGTTCACGCCGGCCAGCTTCACGGATTCGCGGGCTACGTCGTCGGGAATCATGATGTCCAAATACCGCGCCACATTGACGAGGTCGGTCGTCAGCTTGTTGCCCGCCGCGTGCATCTCCCACAGCCGGCTTTCGAGCCGGTCGACCAGCGCCTCCATCGCGCGGGCCCGCACCTCGTCGTTCGGGCTGGGCGTCCCATGCAGGGTCGCCACGGGACCCATCTCCGGTCTCGCCGGCCGGGTCGGGTGGGTGTACCACAACCAGGCAAACAGCACGATCGCCGCCGCCTGAAACACGCTCAGCAGTACCACCGCCGGCCGCAGCCGCCAGCGCGCGGGCTGCCGCGGCTGCCGGATTTCCTCCAGCACACGGCTGCCGAAGTCGCGGGACAGCTCGGGGACCTGCGTATCGGACGCGATCACGTTCCCGAGCGCCTCGAGCATCGCCAGCGTGCGCTGGCAGTGCCGGCAGTGCACCCGGTGGGCGTCGAATTCGAGCCGCAACGACCCGACGAGTTGCCCGTCGAGATACGCGTCAAAGAGTTTTTCGCATTCCACGCAGTTCATGGTTCGCTCACGCCGAACGCGCATCGCTCAGGAACGGGATGCTCTGCCAACCGTCCATCAGCTTCGCTTGCAGCAACTCGCGCAGCTTGCTCCGCGCGCGATGCAGGTGGCTCTTGATGGTCACGGTCGGCATCTCCAGCACGCGGCCGATCTCTTCGCAGCTCTTGCCTTCGCGGTAGAACATCAACACGGACGCCTTCTGCGGTAGCGTCAGTTCGCCGACCGCGGACCAGATCAGCGTCCGCAGCCGCCGGGCTTCCTCGGTGTTCGCCAACTCCTCGGGGGCGTCGCCCTCGACCGGCCCGAGGCGGGTGAAATCCACCTCGCCCGAGAAGGCCCGTCGCTTCCGCAGGTGGTTGACGCACAGCCGATACGCGATCGTAAACAGCCACGTGCTAAAGGCCCACTGTTCCGAATAACTCTCGAGCGCCTCGTAGGCCTTCACGAAGGCCGACTGCGTGATGTCCTCCGCCTCGTGGTGGTCGCGGACCATCCGCCAGACAAATGCGAACAGACGGTCCTTGTACGCGTCCACCAGGACACGAAACGCATCGGGGCTGCCGCGCTTGGCCCGCGCGATCAGCCGTGTCTCTTCGCTCCGAGCCATCACAATCTTCGGGACGTTGGGTCTGCCGTCCACGTCACACCACCTTGTACGGGCACACTATCCCCGGGTTGCACGCCCGCAGCGTACCACTCTACAATGTAGCTTCGTCATGGCCAAAGGTCCACCTGAAGCCCCCAGGATCGTCAACCGCAAGGTCCGGTACGACTTTGAAGTACTCGAGACCCTGGAGGCGGGAATTTCGCTAACTGGTAGTGAGGTCAAGAGCTTACGTGCGGGACGCGCCTCGCTGGACGAGTCCTACGCCTACCTCCGCGGCGGCGAGCTGTTCCTGCTGGACTGCAATATCGCCCCGTACCCGATGGCGGGCTACGCCCAACATAAACCCACGCGCGAGCGCAAATTACTGCTGCATCGCCGGCAGATTAAACGATGGCAATCGCGGGTCACGCAGCGCGGCCTGACGATCGTGCCGCTGGCCATCTACTTCAACGAGCGCGGCATCGCCAAAGTCGACATCGCCCTGGCCCGCGGCAAAACCCACGCCGACAAACGCGAAAGCATCAAACGCCGGGACCAGCAGCGGGACATCAACCAGTCGCTGCGGCGACGGCGATAATTGTCACCGCCCCACGCGCAGCGCTGCGCTCATTCCAAGGAGTCCGGCGCCGCCGTGCCTCGCTACAGTCCCGACGTCGGAACCGTCACTTCCAGCCACTCGCACCCGCCGGCCAGTTCCTGCCGCGTTGGCGCGCAGCCCGCCGGAATCAGCACCACGTCGCCCCGGTCAAACGTGCAGGTGTGGGCGGCCCCGACGAGCCGGCCGCGCCCGCGGAGGATGATCCAGACGCGCAGAGTCCCACGCGCGAGGTCGCAGGGCAGGCTGGCGCGGACGCGCACGTGGTCCAGCATGAACCGCGTGCAGGTCACGAGCCGCGTGACCTCGCCCAACGCCGCATCCATCCGCGTCGGCGGCTGCGCAATCAGCGCGGGCGTGACGTCGTAGCGGATATTGTGCAGCGTTTCGCGGACGTGCAGCTCGCGCGGCCGCCCGTCGAGCCCGGCGCGATCCCAGTCGTAGACGCGGTACGTGGTATCCGACGGCGTCTGCACTTCCGCCACCACGATCCCGGCCCCCAGCGCGTGCAGCGTCCCGCTCGGCAGGTAGTAGCACTGCCCGGCCGCGGCGTCCCAGGCTCGCAACATGTCCACGATTTGTGGCGTGTTCGCGACGCGCTGTACGTCGTCCGGGCCGACGCCGTCGCGCAGCCCGGCATACAGCTTCGCGCCCGGCTCGGCGTGCACGACGTACCAGGCTTCCTGCTTGACGCCGGGGCCGGCCTGGGGGTGAACCTGCACGCTTAGGTCCTGCTCGGCGTCGAGGAACTTGATGAGCAGCGGGAATCGCCCGTCGTCAAGCTGCACGTCGCCGAGCAGGTCGCGCCCCCATAGTTGGACGAGTTCGCCCAGCGACGTGCCGGCCAGCGGGCCGTCGCGTACCCGCGATTCGTTGTCCGGCAAGTCGGCCAGTTCCCACGATTCGCCGATTGGCACATCAGCCGGCAGGTGCTTGCCGAGCAGCGTCGCGAGTCGCCGCCCGCCCCACGGCTTCGGTTTGTACAGCGGCTCGAAGACGACGGGGACGGGCGGGCTGCTCATGACGCCTCCCCCTCCGGCGTCGTGTCAGGCGCTTCGTCTGGAAACATCAGGAAGGGCCGCAACAGCTCGACCGTCACGGGCCCGATGCGCGGCACGCGGTCCAGGTCCTCCGCCCGTCGAAACGCCGGCGGATTCGCCACCGATTCCCGGTACGCGACGATGTTCGCGGCAATTACCGGCCCGATGCGCGGCAGCAGTTGCAGCTCGGCCGGCGTCGCGCGGTTGGGATCGACTCGAAAGTGAAGCTGCGCGGGCCGAACAAGCGGCGCGGTTGAGGTCCGCCAGCCCGCAGCGCCGCACAGGTGGATCGCGAGCAGTCCGAGGGCGATTCCGACCGTCGCACGGCGTCGCGCGGCGGCGTGCTCGCTCTCTCCGCCAGTGGGGCGCTGCGTAATCACGTCTCGGCACCGGAGACAAGCCGTTCGCGGAGCTGCAGCAGCCGCTGGAACGCCGGTTTCGGGGTGTTGTTCTCGCGCAGCAGCCCGCCGTGCGCGATGACCGAGTCGTCGCTATCCGCCAGCGGCTGGAGGCAGACGCTCTCCACGTAGGGTTTCGAGAGCGCGATCTCGCACAGGGACGTGAGCCAGTCGGCCTGCACGTCTTCCGACCACGGGGCATACCACTCCCCGCCGGCGGTCGGTTCGCCGGGCGATCCGGGCGGCATCTGCGACGGGGCACCCACCGCGGTCAGGTGGATCGGCTTGCCGAGGTTCGCGAGCCGGTCGATGACCGCGCTGACCTGGAACAGGTCGCGCAGGTGGAAACCGTCGCTCCCGATGCCGAACAGGAATTGCAGGCCGAAGCCGTCGAAGTTGATCCCGCTCTGCACGACCATGTCCGCGTATAGCAGGGGCGGGATGGTCTGCTGGTTGCGCGCGTAGTACTCGCCCCAGGGTTGCGTCAGGTCGATGAGTACTTGGCTGCGCGGCGCGGACTGCTTCGTGATCTGCGCCGCCATCCGTGTCAGCTCCATCACCTGCTCGAAGCTGAACCCGAAGACGTTGTCGGCGTGCAGCCCGCTGACGACGATCCACGAGGCGATCGACTTGGCGTTCCGCTGCACCGTGCGCTCCACGTGCTCGCGGGCCGCCTCGTAGATCGCCTCGAAGTCGTTTTCCCAGATGTACATCCAGTCCGGCACCGACCGCACGCCGAAGTTTAGCAGCGGCCCGCCGCGGACGCTCAACCCGGCCCCCACGCACGTCTTGATGCACGCGTCCAGCGGATCGTAAAGCTGGTCCAGCTCCGTGGGCTGGATGTCGCGCCACACGAACGGCACGCGGACGAACTGGAACACGCTGGCCGCCTGCCGCGCCAAAGCCGGGTTCCGCAGCCCCGCGGAGGCGCAGACGCCCAGAAACGGCCGGCTGAAGCCGCCCCCCTGCTGCCGACGGGCCAGGAACACCGCGGCGTGAAAGCGCGACATCTGCTCGCCGGCCAGCAAGCCCTTGGCCAGCGCATCGTCCGCCAGCCGGGCCGCCTTCGGACCATCGTCAGCTTCCTGAATGGCCGCGATGAACGCATCGCGCGCTTCGTCGATCAGGGCCGCGACCGCCTCCATCCCCGAGTAATCGTACAAACCCCACTCTTCGCGCTTGACCGAGATGCGCATGAGCTGGTGCCGCGCCAGCTCCAGGTGCAGATGGTACGGCTTCTCCCGCACCGGCAGCCGCGTCGTCTGCAACTGGATCGTCCCGAACCCCTCCACCGGCCACAGCAGCGACAGGCCGACGGGGTCCTGGGTCCGCGGCGTGCAGACGATCTCCGCGCCGCGCACCTGAATCTCGGACCGCACGGGCACCCCGTCGGTGCCGACCAGGTGCGCCCCGTGCAGGTCGAGCGGCGCCTTGCGCGCCTCCTTGGGATAGAAGACAAATCGGTGCACGCCAGCCGGTCTCCGCAAGGCCCGAATCGCGCCCGTAAAGAAGCGGCACGGGCTCGCCCCGCGCCGCTTCGAGCGGAACCGGCGGATTGTACGGCGGGATGCGCCCGCGGAAAAGCGGCGTGCGAAAGCGCTGTTTTTTCGGGGGCTGCTCGCACGGCGCGTCCCGCAGGTGCTAGACTAAATGGGCGTGCACGGAAACGCCCCAACGATCCGAGCCGTGGCCGGCAGGGAGCAGTTCGCGCACGCTTGCTACCGCGCGCGGCTCGGATTGCGGCGCACCGGAGACGTGTGATGCCCACCTTTTTTGCCCGGCGATATATGCGCCGGGTGGAAGCGGTCGGTTTCGTCGAGAAGACGCTGGGGGCGGTCATCCTGCTGCTCATGGCGGGGATCGTCACCGCGTTCGTCATCGAGGTCCGGACGAACCGAGATTACCTCTTTTCCGCCGGGCCGCCGGCGGCGCCGGCCGCGCCGAGCGCGGCCACGCCCAGGCCGGCCGCGCCCAAACCGGCTACGCTCGGCCCGGCCACGCCCCGCGCCGCGCGTCCCGACGCGACGGAGGAGGAAGCGAATCCGTTTCCCGAGGCGGGTGTGGCCGGCTGGCGGGCGCCGGCGGAGGCTGAAGTCTACGAGCCGCACGCGCTGTACGAGAAGATCGACGGTCAGGCGGACGAGCTCATCGAGGCGGGGTGTACGGGGCTCACGTTCGGCACGTATACCTCGGATACGGACGCGACGAACACGATCGACGTGTACTGGTACGACATGGGGCGGGCGGAGGCGGCCGCGGCGCTGTATACGTTCGAGAAGCCGCCGGATGCCCCCGCGCTCAGCGTCGGGGCGGCGGGCTACCAGGCTGGCAGCGCCGTGTTCTTCTGGAAGGGCACGAGCTACGTACAGATTCTGCCGAGCCGGCCCGACGAGCCCTTCGCCGCGGCGGCACGCGAGATTGCGGAGCAGATCGCCGATCGGATTAGGGAGTGACCACCGCGCATGGCTGAGCAGAACCTGACCCGTCGTGAATGCCTGGTCCGCGGAGCGGGGGCCGTTCTCGTCGCCGGTGTGGCGGCGGCCGGCGGATGCTGGCTGCACGATCGGCGCGCGGGGGCCGCGAAACAAGATACGGGCGGCACAGCGGGGGCGCCGGGCCTGCAAGACTTCTTCGCGAAGGTGGATTTTCGCGCATCGTCGCCGCGGATCAGCGTCGCGCTCGGCGACGAGGCCCGCCTCGAGCAGATGGTCCGCGCCGCGGTCGGCGGACTCGACCCGGCGCACGGCATGGGCCGCTTCGTGGCCCCCGGCGACGTCGTCGTCATCAAACCCAACGTCGGTTTCGACCGCCCGCCGTATCTCGGCGCGACCACCCACCCCGAAGTCGTTCGGCACGTAATCCGGCTGTGTCGCGAGGCGCAGGCCCGTGAGGTCATCATCACGGACAACCCGATCGAGGCGCCGGAGGCGTGCTTCGCGAAGTCGGGCATCGCCCGCGTGGCCGCCGAAGAAGGGGCGCGGATCGTTGTGCCGACCGAGGACCGTTTCGAGTGGATCGCATTTCGGCCGCGCAAGCCCGACGCCGCGGCAGGCGAGGCGCTCCAGCAATGGCCGCTATTCGCCGCGCCTCTGCGGCGGGCGAGCAAGCTCATCGGCATCGCCCCGGTGAAGGACCACAACCTGGCCAGCGCGTCGATGGTGCTAAAGAACTGGTACGGCCTGCTCGGTGGCCGGCGGAATCAGCTCCACCAGGCGATCCACGAAGTCATCAGCGACCTGGCCCTGCTTTTCAGCCCGACGCTGGTCATCGCCGACGCCACACGCGTGATGATGCGCAACGGCCCCACCGGCGGACGCGTGACGGACGTGAAACCCGGCGGCGAACTGGGCCGGCCGGCGGTGATTGCCTCCGTCGATCCCGTCGCCTGCGACGCGTGGTGCTACCAGAAGCTCCTGGGCCGCGATCCGGCCCAACTCAAGTACCTGGACCTGGCGAGCGCGAAGATCCAGGCCGTCGCCGCAGGCGCGCGCAGGTTCGGGGAGGCAAGTTGGCAAACATACGAGCGCGAGGGGAAGATCACGGCCGTGAGCATCTGACCCCATGAGCACAGCACCGGCAGCCAGGCAATACCCGAAGACCACCCGCTTCCGCGACTCCTGGCGGAACGCGGGGCGGATCACGTCCGTCCGCATCCTCGTGCAGACGGCGATGTTCGGGCTGTTCCTCGCGTTCGTCTTCCTCAACACTTTCGCGGAGCTCGACCGCCTGCCGGGCCTGCGCGACTGGCTCAGCAAGTTCCTCGAAATCGACCCGCTCATCGCGCTGGCGACCGCGCTGACAACGCACACGGTCTACAGGGGCCTGCTCTGGTCGCTCGTCCTCCTGATTCCGACGCTGTTCCTGGGCCGGTTCTTCTGCGGGTGGATGTGCCCGTACGGCTCGCTGCACCAATTTGTCGGGTGGCTGTTCCGCGGCAAACCAGGAAAAGAAGACGCGCACCCGAACCGGTACCGAGCCGTGCAGCGCGTCAAGTACTACATTTTCGTCGCGCTACTCACCGCGGCGGTGTTCGGCAGCCTGCAAATCGGGCTCCTGGACCCCATCTGCCTGCTCTTCCGCTCGTTCACGACCGCCGTCGTCCCGAGCCTCGACACGGCGGCGCCGGCGTTTTTCGGCGCGCAGCGTCTCCACCAGGGGGCCTGGCTGATCGGGTTTATCCTGTTCGGCCTCGTGGCGGCGAACCTGGTTTACCCGCGGTTCTTCTGCCGCGTGCTGTGCCCGTTGGGAGCGCTGCTGGGGCTGCTGGCGCGGTTCGCCTGGTGGCGCATCGAGCGCAACCCGGACACGTGCGGTGGTTGTGACCGCTGCCGCCTGCACTGCGAAGGCGCCTGCGACCCGCACACGCAGCTCCGCAAAGCCGAGTGCTTCGTGTGCTTCAACTGCATCGAGGAATGCCCGGAAAACGCCCTGCACTTCGCGTTGTTCCCACCGAAAGAGCACGAGGTGGCCGGCCCTGATCTCCAGCGCCGCCAGCTCATCTTCGCCGGCGTCACCGGCCTGCTGTTCTACCCGTTCGCGCGGACGACGGGTCGCGTCACGCGCAACTTCGCCAGCAACGTCATCCGCCCGCCGGGCGCGACCGAGGAGCTGGAGTTTCTTGAGCGCTGCGTCAAGTGCGGGCAGTGCATGAAGGTCTGCCCCACCAACGTGATCCAGCCCGCGTGGTTCGAGAGCGGCGTCGAGGGGCTCTGGACGCCACTGATGAACTTCCGCGTCGGCCATTGCCAGCTCAACTGCACGGCGTGCGGGCACGTCTGCCCGACCGGCGCGATCGAGCGGCTGACCGTGCCACAGAAGCTGGGTCTGAACGAGTTTGCCGCCCAGGGCCCGCTCCGCCTCGGCACGGCCCATATCGACGTCGGCCGCTGCCTGCCGTATAGCGCCGGCATCCCGTGCCAGGTATGCCAGGAGGTGTGCCCGACGAGCCCGAAGGCGATCCACGTCGAGGGCCGGCGACAGCGGCGGCGTGGCCGCGCGTTTGAGGCCGACGAAGGCGACAACGCACCGCCCGTGCCGGTGGTCGACATCAGTCTCTGCATCGGCTGCGGGCTGTGCGAGCGCGAATGCCCCGTGGCCGGCGATCGGCGGGCGATCTATGTCACGGCCGACGGCGAGACGCGTTCGCAGGGTTACGCCGACCGCGACCGCAACCGCTCGGTGCGGCTGCCGGGCGTCAAGCCGGCGGGGGACTAAACCGCTCCGCGAACCACGGCGTTTCTGCGTCTACGTGTCGAGATAGAGTTGGTATTCGTACGGGTGCGGCCGCGAGTTGACCTCGCGCACGTCGCGCTCGCGCTTCGACTCGACCCACCCCGTGATGAACGCCGCGTTGAACACGCCGCCCTTGAGCAGGTAATCGTGGTCCTGACGCAGCGCCTCGAGCGCGTCGGCCAGCGAGTGCGGCAACGCCGCGATGCGGCTGCGGAAGTCGCCGTTCTGCTTGGCAATGTCCACGTCGAAGGGGCCGAAGCCGCTGGCCTGCGTGTCGATCTTCGACTGCACGCCGTCGAGCCCCGCCATCACCATCGCCGCCAGCGTCAGGTACACGTTGCCGGTGAAGTCCGGCGGGCGGTACTCGATCCGCTTCTGCTCCGGCTGGATGGCGTAGCGCGGCACGCGAATGGCGGCGGAGCGGTTCGCCAGCGAGAAGAACAGGTTGACGGGCGCTTCATAGCCCTCGACCAGCCGCTTGTACGAATTGGTGGACGGGTTCGTCAGGCCGGCGAGCCCGCGGCCGTGCTTGAGCAGTCCGCCGACGTATTGCAGGGCCACCTCGCTCAGATGGGCGTAGCTCTTTTTGCTCTCGTCAAAGAAAATCCAGCGATCGCCCTTCGCCAGCTTCTGGTGCACGTGCATCCCGTTGCCGGCCTCGCAGTAGACCGGCTTCGGCATGAACGTCGCCAACTTGCCATGCCGGCGGGCGATGTTCTTGATCACGTACTTGATGAGCAGGGCGTGGTCGGCGGCCTGCACCAGCGGCGTCAGCCGCACCTCGATCTCGCACTGCCCGGGCGCCCCGACCTCGTGGTGGTGGTAGCGGATCGGCACGCCCAATTCTTCGAGCGCCAGCACGATCTCCGAGCGTAGGTTGTGCAGTTGCTCGCTCGGTGGCACGCGCAGGTACCCACCCTTGTGCGGGATCGGCGGCGTTAGCCCGTCCGTCTGAATCTCGCCCGAGCGGATGTCGACGCTCGTGTGGTACGGCTCGTTGACCACCTGCACGTGCTCGAGCACGTGGAACTCGTACTCGGGGGCCATCCACGCCTCATCCGCCACGCCGGTGGACTTCAGGTACGCCACCGCCCGGCGCGCGATGGTGCGCGGATCGCTGGGGAAGGGCTCCTTGGTGTCGGCGGTGATGGTGTCGCACAGGAAGCTGAGCGTGGGCTTCTCGAAGAACGGGTCGACGAAGGCGGTCTCGGGCCGGGGCAGGGCGCTCACGTCGCCACTCTCGACCTTGCCGAACCCGGAGCCGGAGGAGCCGTCGTAGCCGACGCCCTCTTCGAAATGCCCCTGGCTGAACCGGTGGGCCGGAAGCGTCACGTGCAGCCACTGGCCCCCGATGCTCACGATCTTCAGGTCCACGAGCGCGATCTGGCGCTCTTTGATGTACTTCAATACCTCGCCGACGGATGCAAACACAAGCGCTCTCCTCAAAACGCTCGTATTCTAACGAGTATTCGGGGCCGATGCACGCCTGCGGCGGCCCCGTGAAATACTGGCCCCGCGCGCCTACCCTATGGCACTGGAAACGCAAGGAGTACGCGACATGGCTGCCCACACCGTTCACTGTGCCAAGCTGGGTCAGGATCTGCCGGGACTCGACGACGCCACGCCCGAGGGACGCTCGGCTCTCAAGCTGGCCCTGCTGCTGGGCGGGCCGGCGATGCGGCAGCGCGTGCACGAGCAGATCTCGGCCCAGGCGTGGAAGCTGTGGAAAGACCATATGCTGATGGTCGTGAACGAGTACGGGCTTGACGCGACCTCCGACCAGGCCAACGCCGTGCTGGCCGAACACATGGAGGCCTTTCTCTTCGGCGAGGCGCCGCGCGTGCCGGGGTACGTGCCGCCGGACGCGAAATGACGCCGGCCGGCCTTCGCCCTGGGCGCCGCGGCGTTCAGAGCAGACACAGAAGAAGCCCGGCGTTGATCAGGAGGGCGAGGCTCCTGCCGAGCCGCGGCTCGCACGCAGGCTTGCCCTCTTTAGCGCCCGGCGCTCCTCAACCGTGCGTATCGCGATATTCCTCGAGCCACGCCATCTGGACCGCCTCCAGCTTGCCTTCGCTGCTGGCCTTGGGATCGTCTTCGAAGTCCGGCAGCTCGCAAACCCAGCGATGCAGGTCCGGGAAGCGGACCGTCAACGGGTCGAGGTCGGGGAACTTCTCCTCCAACTGCAGCGCGATTTCCTCCGCGTCCGTCCACTTGAGCTTCTGTGTCATCACACGGGCTCCGAAGTCGCTCCGCCGGCGGGTAACCAGGCTACCCTCGCACCGCGCGCCACCTTGCGACTGATAGGCGCGCTATCGCCGGGGGTCAAGCCGGCGGCCGGTGCTATAATCCGGCACACGGTTCCTGGCGGGCAAGAACCGGGGGCGTCGTCGTCGCGTGCCCGACCCCGGGTGGCCGGGTACGCCGGAGCATGTGCGTGCCGCATTACATCACCGAGGCCTGCATCGGCGTCAAGGACTCGAGCTGCGTGGACGTCTGCCCGGTCGACTGCATCCACCCGCGCAAGGACGAGCCCGACTTCGCGAAGGTGGAGATGCTCTTCATCAACCCCGACACGTGCATCGACTGCGGGCTGTGCATCGACGAATGCCCCGTCGACGCCATCTTTAACGAAGACGACCTGCCCGACCACCTGGCGCCCTTCATCGAGAAAAATGCCGCGTACTACCGGAAGTAGCCTCGGCGGCCGGCTCTTCGCTCAACCGCCGCCGCCGGGCTCGGGCGTCTCGACCAGCGGGAAATCCTGACCCACCGTGGGCTTCAGCAGATCCCCCCACGCCTTCCATTGCAGCTTCATCCCCGCCTTGTCGCCCTTTTTCATCGGTTCCAGGACGCTCGGCGGCTTCGCCGGCGACTGCAGCGCCACCAGCAACCGCTCGCCGAACAGCACCAGCCGCTCCATCGCGTTGCGGTACTCCACCAGCTCCGAACTGTCGGTGTCGCGCACCTGCGCGAGCACCGTCTTCTTGTCGCTCGCCGTGTATTCCTCGATCGCCCGGCGGACCAGCGTCGCCGTCGCGACCGTCAACCGCCGCCGCTCATCATCGGATAGAGCGCGGACCATCTTCTCGGCGACGGCCAGGCCGGCGTCGTCGGCCCCGACTGCGGGCACATCCTGCCGCGCCGCGTACGGCTTGGCCCGCTCCTCGAGCACGTCGAGCAGCGCAGCGGCGACCGGCTTGAGATCGGGCGGCGACGGGATTTCGGCGAAGTTCAGCGCGGCGTAGATGGCCCGCAGTGTGTCCCGCGCCCGCTCCTTTTTGGCCGCGTCGCGCAGGGTCGCCAATGTGCTCATGAACACCTCGCCGCCGGCCTGTGCGAGCTTGGGCCGCAGGGCGCGCAGCCCGAGGGCCGCGGCCGCGCGTATGCCCACGCGTTCGTCCTGGAGCGCCTCGAAGAAGACGCTGCGCGCTTCCACCACGTTGAGCGTGCTGAGAATCGTCAGCAGACGGGCCGCGGGCGCCACGTCCGCCTTCGGGAACGCTGAGCCGAACACCCCGACGCACGCGGCGGCGTAGGCCTGCTTGAACGGCGCGCTGCCGGCGTAGCCCGCACGCAGCACGCTCCCGGCCTCCCGCGCCAGGGCCGCATCCGGCCCGACGAGCTCGCCCACGCGGTCGGCCACGAAGCCGCGGATCTGGTTGCGCTCGTCGTCGGTCAGGTCCGTCTTGGCACGCAGCGCGCTCAGGGCGTCCTGCGGCAACTGCGCCGGTTGGGCCGGCTGCGGCGGTTGCGGTGGTTGTTGCGCAGCCGCACCGGCCGTCAGCCACAACGCCACGAGGCCCAGTGGCAAAACAAAGCGATTTCGCATCATCGGCGTATTCTCCGGCAAACCCGCGCCCGGCGGGGGCACTTCTACGGATGGGCATTCTAGCGAGCCGGCCCGGCCGTCGAAACCGCCGCCCACGCCCAAGCGCGGGCGATTTATCTTGACGCCCACGCGAAGCGGGTGCTAGCCTAAGTGTGGGCCTGTTGGTGTATGGACAGGGTTACACGTGGAGCTTTCGGCGATGCCCCTATCGGCTGCTGATCCCGCCCAGGACGTGAAGGTCAAGGACCAGACGCGCCTGCTCCCGCCGTACCGCGTGATCCTGCACAACGACGACGTCAACACGTTCGAGCACGTCATCCGGGCGATCACGCGTCTGACGCCGCTGAACGAAAAGGAGGCGGCCACGCGGGCGATGGAAGCCCACGAGACCGGCGTCGCCCTCCTGCTCGTGACGCACCGCGAACGGGCGGAGCTGTACGTCGAGCAGTTTGCCTCCGCGAGCCTGACGGTCACCTGCGAGCCGGACGCGTGATTGCCGCCAACGGACACCGCTGAGGCGCTGAGAGCGCAGAGAACGCTGAGGACCGGGAGGGGGTTTACGGAAGCCGCATAGCGCAGCAACAGATCTGTCGAAAGAACCAACGGGAGTTTCTCTGCGCCCTTTGCGCTCTCTGCGCCTCCGCGGTTGCCTTGGCCTACTCGACGGTCACCGACTTCGCCAGGTTCCGCGGCTTGTCCACGTCGCAGCCGCGCAGCACCGCCGCGTGGTACGCCAGCAGTTGCAGCGGGACGACCGTCACCAGCGGCTGGAGCGGGCCCGGCACGTCCGGCACATAGAGCACGTCTTCCGCGAGCTGCCCGATCTGCTCGTCGCCCTCGGTCGCGACCGCGATCACGTGTCCGCCGCGGCTGCGGACCTCCTCGATGTTGCTGATGACCTTCTCGTAGAGGTGGTCGCGCACGGCGATGACGACGACCGGCATGTCGGCGTTGATGAGCGCGATCGGCCCGTGCTTCATCTCGGCGGCCGGCAGCCCCTCGGCATGCACGTAGCTGATTTCCTTGAGCTTGAGCGCCCCCTCGAGCGCGATCGGGTACTGCAAGCCCCGGCCCAGGTACAACCAGTTGTTCGCCTCGACGAACCGGGCCGCGATCTGCCGCGTCTGGGCCGACAGCTTCAGCGCCCGCTCGATGGCGTCGGGCACGCGGCCCAGGTCCGCCAGGTACTCCTGGCACGCCGCGTGGCTCATGTGCCGCCGCCGGCCGAGGAACGCGGCGATCATGGAAAGCACCGTAACCTGCCCGACGAACGCCTTGGTGGACGCCACGCCGATCTCGGGTCCGACGTGCAGGTACACCCCGGCGTCGCTTTCGCGGGCGATCGTCGAGCCGACCGCGTTGACGATGCCCAGCGCCAGGGCCCCGCGCTCCTTTGCCTCGCGCAGCGCGGCCAGCGTGTCGGCGGTCTCGCCGCTCTGCGAGAGCGCCAGCAGCACCGTGCGGTCGTGGACGAGGGGGTTGCGGTAGCGAAACTCGCTGGCGTACTCGACCTCGCACGGGATGCGGGCGATTTCCTCGATCAAGTACTCGCCGATCAGGCACGCGTGCCACGCGGTCCCGCACCCGGTCAGGATGACCCGGTCGCAGCGGACCAGCTCGCGCGCCACCGACGTGAGGCCGCCGAGCACCACGCGCCCCTCCTGCGCTTCGACCCGGCCGCGCATGCATGTGCGCAGGGCCTCGGGCTGCTCGAAGATCTCCTTGCTCATGAAATGCTCGTGCCCGCCCAGCTCGAGCTGCTCCAGCGTGAACTCGACCTCCTCGACCTCCTTCGTGACCGGCATCGCTTCCAGGTTGGTCGTCCGGAATCCCTCCCGCGTCACCGTCACCACTTCGTTGTCGGAGAGATAGATGACCTGTGGCGTGTGCTGGATGATCGCCGCCGCGTCCGAGGCGATGATGTATTCCTCCTGCCCGACGCCGAGGATCAACGGGCTGCCGCGACGCGCCGCGACAACCACGTCCGGCTCGTCGAGGTGGAGGACGGCGATGCCGAACGTGCCGCGCACCTCGCGGAGCGCGCGGCGGACGGCGTTCTCGAGGCTCCCGTCATAGAAGTGACCGACGAGCTTGGCGAGCACCTCGGTATCGGTCTCGCTGTCCATCGTGATGTCGTGCTGCTTGAGAAACGTGCGGAGCACGCGGTAGTTCTCGATGATGCCGTTGTGAACGAGGGCCAGCCGGCCGCTGGCGTCGCAATGGGGGTGGGCGTTGACCTCGGTTGGAGCCCCGTGGGTCGCCCAGCGTGTGTGGGCCATCCCGATCGTCGCGCCGGTCAACTCGTTGCCGATCTTTTCCTCCAGGGCCGATATCCGCCCGACGCAGCGCCGGATCAGGAGCTCCCCGCCGCGGATGACCGCGATGCCTGCGGAGTCGTACCCCCGGTATTCAAGGCGTTTGAGCCCCTCGGTGAGGATGGGGGCGGCGTCCCGATGACCGATATAAGCAACGATTCCACACATTCCTCGCCTCCGTCCGCCGCAGCGCGCACGACAGTCGCACGTGAAGCGGTACGCAGGATCGGCGCGGCGGTGCGGCTTTGGGGCCGGTTTCGCGCAAACCGACGCGTCGGACGCGCCGATGATACTATCGGTGCCCCCCGTTGCGAAATGGACCACGGACCTGCCGGGGGGGGCCTCCAAAGGGAAGCAGGTCCTGCCGCCAGCATTAGCAAGCGAGGCATAGCATGAGTTCGACGCGGGCGACGGACGTACCGGAAAGACTCGTCTCTCAACTCGTCAAGGAGTCCCCCGACCTGGGCGACATCGTCGCGGAGTTCGTCCAGGGACTCGCGCCCCAGGTCGGCGAGTTGAAGCAGGCCTTCGAGAAGCTGGATTGGCAGATGCTCGCCGTCCTCGCCCACCGTCTCAAAGGCGCCGGCGGCTCGTATGGTTATCCAGACATCAGCCGCCTCGGCGCGGAGATGGAGCACGGCTTCCGCAGCCAGGACGCGGAGAACTTCCAGGCCTGGATGACACGCCTGAATAAGCTGGTCGCCGCGGCTGAAGCCGGACTCGCGGCCCCCGCTTGACGGACCCGCGCTGCGCCACGACGCTACGCCATGCCCCTCGGCATGGAGCAGCCCATGGCGCGCGATCCCTATTGCAGCAACTGCGGCTACTCGCTCATCGGCCTCACTGACTCCAGCAAGTGCCCGGAGTGCGGCAAGCCGCTCGTCGAGGTACTGATTCGCAGGGGCGACGCGCTCCCTCAAGGAAAACGCTACAAATCCGCGCTGACGATCTTCGGCTTACCGCTCGTACACATCGCCGTCGGGCCGTATGAGGACGAGCGCCGCGGCCGCGCCCGCGGCATAATCGCCATCGGCGACGTCGCCACCGGATTCCTGGCCATCGGCACCGCCCTCGCGACCGGCATCATCGCGATCGGCGGCGGCGCTGCGGTCGGCATCGTCGCTCTGGGCGGCGGCGCGGCGATCGGGCTGCTGACCGTCGCGAGTCTGGCCATCGGCGGGCTCGCATTCGGTGGTGCGGCCATTGGCGGCATTGCCATCGGAGGCGGGGCGGCCGGCTACATCGCTGTGGGCGGCGGCGCAGTAGGCCAATACGCCAATGGCGGTGGCGTTGCGGGTACGCACGTCGTGGGTCCGATGGTCCGTGACCCGGCCGCGGTAGCCCTCTTCAACCGTCTCGCCTGGCTGCTCGGGCCTATGCCGCCGCCGCGCGGGATACCGCTGGCGATACTCGGCTGGGCCTTGGCGGGCGCGATCGCCGTCGCCGCCGCGACGGCACTGCTCGTTCTTCTCGGGTATCTGCTCGGTGGCCGGCGTGACGCCCACGGCCGCGAGTCCCCGTAAGCCGGGCTGCCTTGTGGCCGACGGCGGGTTATCATTCCGCGCATGGCAACGACACCAACGGCACAGTTGGGTCCGCATCGCGTGGGGGCGGGGCAGCCGCTGCTCCTGATCGCCGGACCGTGCGTCATCGAATCCGCCGACCACGCGCTGCGCATGGCGACCGCGATCGCCCAGGTGGCGCGGCGGGTCGGGCTGCCGTACGTCTTCAAGGCCAGCTACGACAAGGCGAACCGCTCCAGCGTGCATTCGTTTCGCGGCCCCGGGCTGGAAGCCGGCCTGGCGATTCTCCGCCGCGTGCGCGAAGAGACCGGCGTCCCGGTGCTGTCGGACGTGCACGAGCCCGCACAGGCGGAGGCGGCCGGGAAAGTGCTGGATTGCCTGCAAGTCCCGGCGTTCCTCTGCCGCCAGACCGACTTGCTCGTCGCCTGCGGCCGCGCGGGGCGCAGCGTGAACGTCAAGAAAGGGCAGTTCGTCGCGCCGGAGAAGATGCGCCTGGCCGTCGAGAAAGTGCGCGAGACGGGCAACGCCAACGTGCTTGTCACGGAGCGGGGGACGTTCTTCGGCTATGAACGGCTCGTCAACGACATGACCGGGTTGCAGGTCATGCGGCAGTTCGCCCCCGTCGTCTTCGACGCCACGCATTCGGTCCAGTATCCCGGCGGGGGCGATGTCACCGGCGGACGGCGCGAGTTCATCCCGCTGCTGGCGCGCGCCGCGGTCGCCGCGGGCATCGACGCCCTGTTCCTGGAGGTGCACGACGATCCGGCCGCAGCCAAGAGCGACGCCGCCACGGTCTGGCCGCTCGCGGAGTTGGAGCCCCTTCTCGCATCCCTGGCTCGCATCCATGCGGCCGCCCAGTAAGGATCGCGGCGAGAAACCTGTTTCTTCGCACACCGCGGGCGGCCCCAAGTTCAACGACACGTCCGGAAGTAGCTGAAAATGTCGCGAGTTGCGCAAATAGCATAAAATAAATACAGAATTGATTTGACAAAACAGCATTGATGTGGTACTAATTAATCTAAGACCGTAGCGAAGCAAAGCCCCAGCGACCGGGCAAACACGCGAGGGTGTCAGGGCCGATTGGAGCGAGCGGAGGGCTCGCTCCTGTTTCTTTGCGCGCCGGAAAACTCGGCCACGCTAGCCGCCGCTCGTTTCCAGCTTGAAGTGCGTACGCAGCCAGATCGTCAGGACGTCCAGGGCCGTGGGCGAGAACGTCTGGTCGATCGTCGCGTACTCGGCGACCTGGCCGGTTTTTGCTTCCTGGAACAGGTGGTTCAGACCCGGAAGCTCTTTCGTCGTCGCGTCCGTGTTGCCGCCGGCCTTCAGGGCCTTCTCGATCTCCGGCAGGTTCTCCTTCGGCGGGACCTGCAAGTCGAGGCTACCGCCCAACGCCAGGACCGGGCATTTCACTTTCCGCAGCGTTTCGCGCGGGTCGTGCGTGAGGAACCAGCGCAGCCAGTTGCTCGTGAACTGCGCCATGCCGAGCTTCGTCGCGCTGTCGATTTGCTCCGGAGTTGGGTCGGGGCCGCCGGACGCGGATAGCTGGATGGTGACCAGCTCCTGGACAGCCTTCCGGAGCGTGTCTTCATCCGCCTTGCGGGCGACGCACTCGTGCACCGCGCGGTGGGCATCCGTATGACGCTTGATCACCTCCGGCGAGGCCCCCGCCGCTTTGAGCAGCGCCTCGTTCTGCAGGATCAGCAACTCACTGCCAGGCAGGCCCGGCCCAGACAGCAGCACGATGCAGGCGACGTCGTGCGACTCGGCGGCCACGAGCGGGGCGATCTCGCCGCCCTCGCTGTGGCCGAGCAGGCCGATGCGGCGGGGGTCGATCTCGGGCTGGTGCTTCAGGAACGCGACGCCGGCTTCAACGTCGGTGGCGAAGTCGGCCGTCGTCACATCGGGCTTTGCGCCCGTGGAACCGCCGACGCCGCGGTCGTCCACGCGGAGGACGGCGATGCCGTGGCGGGTGAGGTGGTCGGCAATGACGAAGAAGGGCTTGTGGCCGAAGATCGTCTCGTCGCGGTCTTGCGGGCCGGAGCCGGTGATGAGGAGGACGGCGGGGTGGGGGCCGGCGCCTTCGGGGATGGTGAGCGTGCCGGCGAGCTTCGTGCTGTCCTTCGAGTTCTCGTACGTCACGTCGCGCTGCGTGTAGGGGAAGGGCGGCTTGGGGGTCTGGGGCCGCGGCGGGCCGACGCTCTTGGCTTCCTCCTCGGTGATGCGCTGCATGTGCGCCGGAAACGTCATGCCGTGCTGCTTCAGCTCGCCGGTGGCGGTTTTGGCGTCTGCGGTGCGTGTGAGCTCGAACACGGCGCCGGCGGGGGGGGCGATGGTGAAGCGCATGTCCGTATCGGAGAGGACGACGTCGATGAGGGGCAGTCCCTTGGCCATCTGGACGGGGATGTCGATCGTCGCCGTGTACTGCCCGCGCTCGGGGCCGGGTTTGAAGACAACGATGAAGTCCAGCGCGATGCCCGGCGTTTCGCAAACGCCCTTCCACCACTGCGTTTCCGTTTCCGGGCGCGTTGCGGATTGGGCTTGTGCGGCCGGCACGGCGTGCGCCAAAGCGACGGCCAACAACACGAGGGGCGTTGTCCACCTGCCAAGCGTTTTCGATTCGCTGCCAATGTGCCGACGGTTCATGTTACGACCCTCCAGTCGTGCTTCCGCGCGACCGTTCTGGTGTGAAGTCTACCCCCCGTTTATCCGACGATGCAGGCCTGGGCACAACTTCAGACAAGGGCACGGGCCCGCACGCGACGCGCTCGAGCAATTGTCAGAACTTGTCCCAGTGGACGACCTCGTCGAGCGGGCGTTTGCTGGGGGTGGGGGTCTCAGCGCCGTAACCGAGGGCCACGAGCGAGACGAGCTTGTACTCGGACGGCGCGCCGCAGAGCGCGACGACCTTGGAGGCATAGGGCTTCTTGTCGCCAGCGATCCAGCAGGTGCTCAGGCCCAGCGCGGAGGCGGCCAGCATGAGCTGGGTCGTGGCCGCGCTGCCGTCCTCGAGGTAGTACTTGGCGGGCCGGGACAGCACGACGATGCAGGTCGGGGCCTGGGTGAGGAACTTGCCGTACTCCGCCAGCGCGGCGAGCTGCTGCCGTTGCTGGGCGTCGGTGACGACGACGAATTCCGTGGGCTGGTCGTTGCGGCCGCTGGGCGCCAGGCGGCCGGCGTCGAGGACCTTGAGCAGCAGGTCGCGCGGGACGGGGTCGGGCTTGTACTTTCGTACGCTGCGGCGATTCAGGATGATCTCGTAAGCGTCCATGTTTCACCTGTCGGCCAGACCGGTTGAGAACCGATCCAACAATGGGGGTCCTATTCGACCGCCGCGGCCTGCTGGCACAAAAACAGCACCGCCATGCGCACGGCGAGGCCGTTGGTTACCTGGCGGAGGATGCTCGAGTGCGGGCCATCGGCGACGTCCGCCGCCAGCTCGATGCCGCGGTTGACGGGGCCCGGGTGCATGATGAGCACGTCCGGCTTGCAGTGCTTGAGCCGGTCGCTGTTCATGCCGAAGAGGCGGATGTACTCGCGCACGGAGGGAAAGCCGCTGGCGGTCATACGCTCCTTCTGGATGCGCAGCATGTTGATCACGTCCATCTCGGGCAGGATACGCTCAAAATCCGACGTGACGCGCACGCCCATCGTCTCGAACGACTTGGGCGCCAGCGTCGGCGGACCGACCAGCGTGACCTTGGCGCCCAGCGTCTGTAAGCCGCGCAGGTCGGAGCGGGCGACGCGCGAGTGGGCGACGTCGCCGACGATCGCGACGTTGAGCCCCTCCACCCGCCCCTTGCGTTCGCGGATCGTGAACAGATCGAGCAGAGCCTGGGTCGGGTGGGCGTGCTGACCGTCGCCGGCGTTGACGACGCAGCAGCTCACGTGCTCGGCAAGGTGCTGAGCGGCGCCGGCCGCGGGGTGCCGCAAGACCATGATGTCGACGCCCATCGCCTCGATGTTGCGGGCGGTGTCGAGCAGCGTCTCGCCCTTGCTGGTCGAGGACATCTTCTCGACGAAGTCAACCGTGTCCGCCGACAGCCGCTGCGCCGCCAACTCGAAGCTCATCCGCGTCCGCGTGCTCTCCTCGAAGAACATCAGCACGACCACGCGGCCGCGCAGCGCCGGCACTTTCTTGACGCTGCGCGTGGAAACCTCCTGGAACCCGACCGCCGTGTCGAGCACGTGGACGATCTCCTCCCGGCTCAGCTCGGCGATCGCCAGCAGGTGTTTCCGCGTCCAGACCGGCTTAGTGCGCGTTCCCGCGGTCATCCAGCACCACCTCGTCCACGCCGTCGGTTTCCTTCAGCATCACACGCACCACGTGGTGCGACTCGGTGTCGGTCCGCAGCCCCACGAAATCCGGCTGGATCGGCAGCTCGCGGAGGCCGCGATCGACGAGCACGGCCAGGCGAATGGCGCGGGGCCGCCCGAGATCGATGAGCGCGTCGAGCGCCGCCCGCACCGACCGCCCCGTGTACAGCACGTCGTCCACGAGCACGACCCACGTGTCCGTCACGTCGAACTCGATCTCCGTCCCGCGCAGCACGGCGTTCGGCCCGATCGTCGTCAGATCGTCCCTGTAGAGCGTGATGTCCAGCACGCCGTAGTGCAGCGGTGCAATTCCCGCCTTTTCGAGCAGCGGCAGGAGGCGCTTGGCGAGCGTCTCCCCGCGCCGGCGGATGCCGACGATAGCCACCGGCACGTCGCGCGGGGCCGCGCCGGCGATCGCGCGGGCCAGCTTCCCCAACGTGTCCTGCAATTCGTGGTGGTCCAGTAACTGGGTCATGGCCCATAGCGTAGCGGGTGGCAGGGTCCCGGAAAAGGCAGGCGCGGCGCTCGTCCTCCGCCGTGCTTAGCGTCCGGCGGAGCCCGGCGTCTGTTCGCGCACCCACCGGATCAGCTCGCTGATCGCGTCGCCCGTGGCACGCTCGCCGGCCGTCCCGCCGATGTTCGTGGCCACGAGCACGGCGTAGTCCCTGTCCAACGCGAGCCACGCCCGGACGAACCACATCGTGTTGCTGCCGGCGTGCGACAGGCAGCGGCCTTCCGCGGCCGATTCCATCACGCCCCAGCCCAGGGCGTAGTCGCCGCTGGGCGGCGGCGTGTGCAGCCGCACGAACGACTCCGGCTTCAGCAGCCCGCTGCCGCCGCGCTCCCCGCGCAGGTGCGCGCGGATGAACTTCGCCCAGTCCGGCAGCGAACAATGCACAATGCCCGCGGGCCCGATCGCCGGCGGATTGTCGGCCGCGGGCCCCGGCTCCATCGGCGTCGTCAGCAGCCAGCCCACCGCGTGTCCACGCGGCTCGTCGATCACGCCGGGCATGCCGGGCGCGCCGAACCCGGCCGACGCCATCCCCAGCGGCTCGAACAGCATCTGCCGCATGAGGTCTTCCCACGCCTCGCCGCTGGCGCGCTCCGCCATGACGCCGGCGATGGCGTAGCCGGCGTTCGAGTAGAGGAACTCCGTGCCGGGCGGTTTGGCGGAGGGCCAGGAGAGGACGGTTTTAGCGAGCAGCTCGCGTTGCTCGCGCGGAGTGCCTTCACGTTTACAGAGGCGGGCCCACAGGCCGTCGCGGGTCAGGTCCGCCGGCGTTCCGCCGCGATGTTGGAGCAGTTGCTCGAGCGTCACGGCGCGGTAATCCGGGTGCATCGTCTCGCGCAGGTCGGGAAAGGCCTCCGCAAGCGTGGTGTCCCAGCGGAGGCGGCCTTGCTCGACGAGCATGGCGAGCATGGTCGCCGTCATTGCCTTAGTGTCGGAGCCGAGGTGGAAGCGGTCGGCGGTGGTCACGGTCTCCGGCGAGGCGTGCTTGCGGACGCCGACGGCACCCAGCGCCACGAGTCGGTCTTTCTGTATCACCGCTACCGCCAGCGCGGGTACCGAGTGCTTCTGGCGGATTGGCTCCAGGCGGTCGCTGATGTCCGCGGGGGGCGGCGCGGCGGATTCCGCGTTTGGCCGGGGCCTTGGGGCTTGGTGTTCGTGGCCGCTGGCGCAACCGGTGAGCGCTGCAACGACTGCGGCAAACGCCACAAGCTGCAGCGGCTGGCGACGTGCGATCCGTGAATGGGAATTGCTCGGCATCGAGTTCCTCGCACGAAGATGCGTGCATCGTACCCGGAACCGCCATTTCGCGCCGCGGTTGGATCGCGTATCATGCGGGCTTCCTAACTCACGGAGATCTGCATGAGCAAACACGGGCTGATCCCGCCGCATGGCGGCACGCTGGTCAATCTCGTACTGGAGGGGGCGCGTGCCGAGGCGCTGAAACAGAGCGCGGCCGAGATGGCCAAGGTCACGCTGGGCGAGCGCGAGCAGTGCGATCTGGAGCTGCTGGCGATCGGGGGCCTGAGCCCGCTGACGGGGTTCATGGGCGAGAAAGAGTTCCACAGCGTCTGCGACACGATGCACCTGACGAACGGGGTGCCGTGGACGGTGCCCATCGTTTGCCCGGTGGATCGCGGCGTCGCGGGCCGCATCAGCGTCGGGCAGCCCGTGGCGCTGCACGACGAGCAGGGGCGGCTGCTGGCCGTGCTGACGGTGACCGAAAAGTACACGCATGACAAGCGCAAGGAGGCCGAGAAGGTCTTCGGGACGAAGGAGGCGGCGCATCCCGGCGTGGCGGTGACCATGACGCAGGGCGACATCTGTCTGGCCGGCACGCTGGAAGTGCTCACGCCGCGGCACGAGCCGCAGTTCCCGGATTCTCGCTTGACGCCGGCGCGGACGCGGGCGGCGTTCGTGGAGCACGGTTGGGAGACGGTGGTCGCGTTCCAGACGCGGAACCCGATCCATCGGGCGCACGAATACATCACCAAGTGTGCCCTGGAGATCTGCAACGGGCTGCTGATTCACCCGCTCGTCGGCCAGACGCAGAAGGGCGACATCCCCGCCGACGTGCGGATGAAGTGCTACGAGGCGCTCCTCGCGAACTACTACAACCCGAAGAACACGATGATGTCCGTCCTCCCGGCGGCCATGCGCTACGCCGGCCCGCGCGAGGCGATTCACCACGCGATCATGCGGAAGAACTACGGCTGCACGCACTTCATCGTCGGCCGCGATCACGCCGGCGTCGGGACGTACTACGGCACGTACGACGCCCAGAAGATCTTCGACGAGTTCGAGCCGGGTGAGATCGGCATTGCACCGCTGAAGTTCGAGCACACCTTCTGGTGCAAGAAGTCCGGCGCCATGGCCAGCGATAAGACCACCAATAGCACAAAGGAGGACCGCGTCTTCCTCTCCGGCACGGCGGTTCGCGACATGCTCGCCAAGGGCCAGCGTCCCCCGGTGGAGTTCACGCGGCCGGAGATCGCGGACATTCTGATCGAGTCGATGCGAACAGGCGCGTAGGCGACAATCGGGGATCACGGTGCTGCTGCGTGAACGAGTTCTAGCGGCGAACCTGCTGGTGCAGGACATGGAGTTGGCCGCGAGACGCCGCCACCAAGAGGCCATGACGTTGCTGGTCTCCAAGCAGCCTGCGGGGGCGGTTTATCTGTTCGGTTACGAGGCGGAGATGCTGCTCAAGAGCGCGGCGTACCGCCGGCTGGGCGCACGGCCCAACAGCCAGGCAGGCGTGTTTTTCCGGCACGCACGCCAACGGGCACGAGATATAGGACTGTCGGGACATAGTGACCAATTCGAGTCTGGTCACGGGCTGCTGTTCTGGGCCCGGCTGGTCTGGTCCTTGCCGACCCCGGCGGGCGACGTCCTGCCCACCGATCTGCGCCGCACGCTCTCCCGGCACATATTGCGAATCGAGAGCCGGTGGGTCGTTGAAATGCGCTATTCGCCCGATGCCGGCTCGACGGATGAAGCCATGACGGTCTTCCGCAGTGTAGAATGGATTGCGCGAAACCGAGTCGCCCTGTGGAGTTGATTCCATGCCCGTGCACAAGATCGGCCGCACGCTTATGCCGCAGTTCCTCGAACTTCGGTCCGAACTCGAGAAGGAGTGGCGCCACCCGCGATCCGGCCGAACTGCCGAACCGGTGATCTACGAGAGTGACCCGGGCGGCAACGAGCCGATCCAGCTATACGTCGTGTGGCGGCGCTGGGAAGGTGTGCCCCCCAGCGATCGTACGGACGTGATCCTCGACGCCTTCGAGGCCGTGCGCGGCAAGGACGCCGTGCTGCGCGTCTCCCTTGCCCTGGGGCTAACGACTCCGGAGGCGGAACAACTTGGTCTCCCGCGGAAAGGGGCCGAGCGGAAGTAGAAGGCGCGGTTGTGGTGCGCGTGGCACCGGGATTGAACGTACGGACAAACCAGGGCCGCAGAATTGATGACAGAACCGAACGTAGCCAGAGCGCCCGCTGGCGCTGCAGCCGATTCAACCGCCGTTCCGCCCGAGATTTGCGAGGCGATTCGGGCGGGGCATGACATCGCGCTCATCAGCCACGTCACGCCGGACGCGGATGCGCTCGCGTGCCTGGGCGCGCTGTGGCTGGCGTTGCCGGAGCTCGGCAAGTATCCGCATTTGGTGTTGCCCGAGGGCACGGTCTCGCGTCAGCTTCAGTACCTCGTCCGCTTCGCCGGGCTGCAGACCGCTCATAGTGACGACGTGCGCAACTGCGACCTGATCGTCGCGCTCGACACGGCCAAGGACAAACGGCTCAACGAGCACGGGCACGTGGCGGCCCTTACGTCCATCCCGATCCTCAACATCGACCACCACGCCACGAACACCCGCTTCGGCCGCTGGAACTGGATCGTCGGCCACGCCAGCAGCACGTCGGAGCTGGTCTACGACGTGCTCAGGGCGCTGGGCTGTCAGATCACGCCGACGATTGCCACGCTGCTGTACGCCGGCATCCACACGGACACCCAGGGCTTCTCGCTCTCGAACACGAGCGCGTATTCGCTGAAGGTCGGGCACGAGTTGGCCTTGGCCGGCGCGCGGGTCGCCGAGGTCTGCGAGCGCATGCACCGCAGCCGCAGCCGCGGCGAGTTCGAGCTGCTCAGCACCGTCTACCGCAACACCCGCGTCAGCCCCGACGGCCGCCTCGCCTGGAGCAGCGCCACGTACCAGGAGATCACGGCCACCGGCTGCCAGGCCGCGGACATCGACGCCCAGGTCGAGATCCCACGCGCCATCGAGGGCATCGCGGTCGCGATCCTCTTCACCGAGGGCGAGCCCGGGAAGGTCCGCATGAACTTCCGCGGCGAGCGCGGCGTGCCGGTCCTGGAGCTGGCGACGAAGTTCGGCGGCGGCGGCCACCACGCCAGCGCCGGCGCCCGCATGAGCGGCACGCTACAGGAAGTCATGGACCGCATCCTGCCGGCGGCGCTGGAGTTCGTCGCGGGGCTGGAGCTGGCGGATCCCGCCTGACTGCGGCCGCCCAGACCGCCCGCCCTTACCCGCCCACTCCCAGGAGGTTTTCAGAGCAGCACCAGCCTCTCCGGGTGTGACTGTTCTTTGTGGACAGCGATAAGCCGTGGCGCGACGGAAGGTTGCGCCAGCAGTCGCGCGCACCATCGTGTTTATGTTCGGTCCCGTGACTCACGCGCTCGGGCTTGGGCCTCAACGCGGCTGCGCGACAGGCCTGCACGCGAGATCGAATCGGTGGCTCAGCGACTTGCCGCTCTTGGCGCAGGGCCGCTTGACCGGAGCTTGGGCTAAGGCGGAGCGCGGGGGTACAATGGCGATACAGGAGGCCGGGGCCCCGGAGGGTTGGAGGTCGGGGCCCCCAACTGGAGGCGCGGGCAGCGCACCTGCCCACCGAGGAAACAGGAGGAGCACGATGAAGGTGATTGGCATGTTCCTGGTGGCATGCGTGCTTGGTGGTTGCCCCGTCGCTCCGCAGGCGGTGGTCATCGAGACGGTGCCCGTGGGCAATCCGGGCAACGCTGGGGAGCTTTCGGGTAGCGGGGCCGGCGCCTATGGTCCGGATCGCATCTGTGGCGCGGTGGATTACGTCTTCAACATCAGCAAGTACGAAGTCACGGCCGGGCAGTACACGGAGTTCCTCAACGCTGTGGCTGCCACCGACACCTACGGGCTGTACAGCATGAACATGGATACGGCGGTCCACGCGTGGGGCTGCAACATCAAGCGCAGCGGCACGTCGGGCAACTACACCTACACCGTGGGCGACGGAAGTGCGACGGATGTGGCCGATTGGGGGAACCGGCCAGTGAACTACGTGAGTTGGGGCGATGCGGCGCGGTTTGCCAACTGGCTGCACAACGGCCAGGCGACGGGGGCGCAGGGGCCGAACACGACGGAGGACGGCTCGTACTATCTGAACGGTGCGACGAGCGACGCGGCGCTGCTGGCCGTCGTTCGCAAGCCGGGTGCCACTTGGGTGATTTCGTCGGAGGACGAGTGGTACAAGGCGGCGTATCACAAGAATGACGGCGTGACGGGGGACTATTGGGACTACCCGACGCGGACGAACGCCGTGCCTGACAACGGGAACCCCGGAGGCGATACGGGGAACTCGGCCAACTACTACGATGGCGACTGGACGATCGGAAGCCCCTACTGGCGCACGAATGTGGGGTTTTTCGGACAGTCCAGCAGCCCCTACGGCACGTTCGACCAGGGCGGGAACGTGTGGGAGTGGAACGAGGCGATTCTGTACGGGTCGTCTCGCGGCATGCGTGGTGGGGCGTTCGGCCGCGATGATTTCCCCACCTACGCGCTGCTCGCGTCGTACCGGGACTACTACGGCATCCCGACGGACGAGTACAACAACGTCGGATTCCGTGTTTCCGAGGTTCCTTAGCCCGCCACGCTGTCGCTGCTGATGCTCGGTGGGCTGGTTGTCCTGCGTCGGCCTGATCGTCGCACGCCGCGTGCAGCAGGAGCCGTCGCACCGCGTCGAGCAGCCTGAGAGGAGCCGGAGTATGCCGCTTTACTCAATCGACGGCCGCCTAATCGACTATTTGCCGCATCAGGGCGAATTTGATTCTTGTCGCGGGCGCCTTTCCGAGGAGGATTTCGCCGCCGTTGTCGACGAGCTAAATCGCAGAGTTGACACGACGGCGGGCAGCGACAAGCCCGTGCTTACGTCGAGCTGGATTCCTGGCAATGACTGGACAGGGACGGCTTACGCTCCCCTATATGCTGCCTGTCGCCAAGACAGAAACCGCTCGGGCATGTTCTTTGGTCAAATCCTCTGGCAAGTCATGCGGAATCGAACCGAGGACTGGAGCTTCGTCAAAGCGGATTTTGAAGAGCTTGGGTTCCAGGGAACGCATTACTTTCGTATCCGCGCCGACCACGCTTCGCACGGGGCGTAGCACGGCCAGCGAAGGGGGCCTCGGGCGGTGCCGTTGGCCGACATAGGGGCAGTATAAGCCCGAGCGCCGGGAGCGACAAGGCGGATACCCAGACCGGGGCTGTAGGGCGACGGCAACGCCGACCAGCGCGTGACGTTTACGGATACTGATCCGCTCGTGGGGTTGATCGGGACGACGTGTCCGTAGGTCGTCTCACGCCAAGGCGCAAAGGCCCCGGGCACCACACCGACGGCCGTCCGCGCCGGCATGGGCTGACGGCCGATAGCTGAAAGCTGACAGCTTCTTCTCTTTCTCCGCCAGCCGCCGCCAAACTCCGCCAGCCAGCAACACCATCGCCCCTGCTCCTTGCTTTCCTCCATTCCTGAGTAATACTATCAGTGCTCACGCAGTGCCAGAGCCTGCCTTGACGGCCCGCTCGGCGGTGTGGCACCGGTCTCTGACCGGTGAACTGTGCACCCCACACCTGCTGACCCGGTTCGAGACACGTGCCCGGGTGCGTTCGCCCCGCGTAGGTTGGGTTGAGTCTTCGCAACCCAGCGTTCGCGCTTGCGGACGGAGGACGCCCGACGCACCGGCGATCGCCTGGCCGCGGCTGCCTGTGAAGTCCCGGACCCTCCCGCGACT
>Ga0182017_10000260_pt1 | contig 41058 bp, 49 predicted proteins | sample 712E3DmetaG_FD_120492 | JGI IMG/M metagenome (GOLD analysis project Ga0182017, IMG submission 120492) | Permafrost microbial communities from Stordalen Mire, Sweden - 712E3D metaG | ecosystem: Environmental > Terrestrial > Soil > Wetlands > Permafrost | place: Sweden: Stordalen | collected... | reverse complement strand
CGACCTTCAAAAATCACTACAACCCTAAGCTTTTTTGTTTTTACCCATTCCTGGAGTTTAACTAATTCGATATCAAGCTTTATCAGTTCATTAAAATAGATTTTGTTTTTCATCTTTTCGTCCTTCTTCTGTTCAATGTCGTGATAAAGTTCAGACTTGTCAAATTTTTGCTTTTTGACTTCCTTGTTTTTTTTCTTTTTTGCCATAGCGTTAGAAATTAATGGGATAGAAATTTACGATCTTTTTTCGAACTAAAAAAATTTTAATAATAAAAGTAGACTATCGCGGCTTTAGGTCAATAGAAACAACTACTATTTCAAATTATAAAGATAGGCATAGTCAGAGACTACGCCTATCCTATTTCTTAATAACTGCAAATCTTATTGTATAAAAGGTATAGCCAAAGGGTATCTGAATTCCTCACCCTTAGAAGCTTTAACACTTGCAATTATTATACAAACAATTTTCAGAGTTACTATGACAAATACTATTGGTATACCAATAATAATGAAACATAAAGGCAGAACCAGAACAAGATAGAGAAGCATGGAAAGCTGGAAATTCATGGAAGCTTTTCCGTTTTCATTTACCCAGGTTGATTCGTCTTTTCTTGATAACCAACAGATTAAGGGACCAATTACCCCTCCGAATGGGAAAAGGAAACCTGCAAAAGCAGTCAGATGACAAAACATTGCCCAGTTTCTTTCGGTTTCCGATAATACTCTGATCTCTTTCATGACATTCCGGTTTTTATTAAAAGACTGGATAAATAATGCAATGCTGCATAATCAGAATCTGGCAAGACGTTTCAAATCTGACTCCAATAACCCGTTCGGATTCTTTTCATCAATCATATGCTGATCATAATAGTACATATTAGCATCATCAGTACCGATAAGCATCTTGAAACAATATCCTGTTTTCCGGTGCCCGACCGGGCCAACCTTATGAAGTATGAGGGTATTTGGCGCTTTTTTCTTGATGGCTTCAACAATTTCATCTTCAGAAACTATTTTAATATCATATGGATATAGAGCTTTGATTTTTTCAATTGTAGAAATGGATGGTGATAAGTCTTCCTTCTTTACCAGAATTGTTTTCTTGTTAACTTCCGGAACAAACTTATTATAATACTTGAGGTATTTTCGGCCAGTTAATGAAGGATCTTCTGAAATCAGCTTAGCATGCTTCTGCATGAACGATAGAATTGGCCCCAATTTATAACCATACCCAAGATCATCCTCTCCTGCAAATGAAAGTGGAATGGCGCAGATCTCAGGGTTTTCACTTAATTTATTGACCCTTTTCCCCTGCAACAGGTTAATAAAGTTAAAGACAGATCCGGATTTGTCTTTATCAAAGTTTGTCTCAGTGAGGACAACGAAAGAATATGCAGGATTAGGCCGCCTGACATTGAATTCCTTCGCTTCAATGAATTCATAAGGGGTTATATTCCAGTAATTTTTCATTGCCTCCTTAATATATGAGTTAAAAGAAGAAAAGGGATCATTTTCCAGAACCACACATGTTTTTGAAGCCATGAATTGTTTAATCTCATCCTTATCAGGAAAAGGAGCCTGACCTTTTATTGCAAGTGAGAGTAAGAAAACGACAGTGGATATTAGTACTTTCTTCATATTCAGCAGGTTAATTAACAGGTAAAAATACAGGGTTTTTTTCATTGAATTTTCTGATGTAGACGAACATAAGTTCTTTTTTCTTTCCCCTGGATAGCTTAACAAATTCATCATAAATTGTTGAGTCTTTCATAAGAAGTATTTCAACGTTCTCAACTGTAAACTCCATAACCTTACCTGTCTCAAATTCAATCACATATTGTTTCAGTTCATTACGTGGGATGCTCTGTTGACTGTAAGGTGAATAATATGAACCATAAGGAGAGTAACTTCCATATCCGTAAGATGAATATGGATCATAATATCCATAAGGTGAATAGTTATTATATCTTGTATCATAGGTTGTTACATCTGCAACAAAATGACAGATGTTTCCGACAAATGTTATCCGGTTAAAATTGTCCTGTACGAGAATATAAAGAACACCATTGCGGGCAAAACCCCAGATATTACTCTTATCGACCTCTTGTCTTACACCCATTTCATCATAAAAATAGATCTTGCCCGATTCAAATACTTTTTTAAAGAAATCCCTGTCATTATAATCAGCCGATGTAAGCAATTTTGCTTTTGCAATCGGACTATTTGATTTTACCTGGTCAAAATTCAGATATATCCCATCTTTAAATTTAAAATCGGGTGTATATTTTATGCGTCCGGATTGATCCTGACCAGAAACTCTGAAGAATGAAGCTGCTGTCATTAGAATACAAGCAACAACTATAAAATGAAATGTTTTTTTCATAATTCGGTCCTTCTTCTAATCCTCGGACAAAAATCGTTCCACCTTGGCAAAATTAACCATTTACTTCAAAGTATGATTAAACCAGGAACCGTATGTTTATAATAATTTTATTTTAATTTTACGGAACTATCAAATAATCGGGTTCTGATTAATATAACAGAAGAAAACACCATGGTAAAAAATAAATCTGACCTTCCAATGTCTATCTTCGATAAAGACCGGAAAAAAGTTGAGCAGGTCTCTCTTTTTGCTTTAATCAGCTTAATCGTAGCAATAATACTTTTATCATTCAATCTAAGATTAATATCAGGATGCGTAGTTATTGTTGCCACTTCACTAGGTGTGATTGCCGTCAGAACAGCATTAGGACTGATTAAAGAGGTGAGAGAATCTTTTGTTGATGCATCCGATTCCAGCGAGAAGAAAGACGATGTAATTACCAATTTTTCTCACAGAATCAGGGAGCCGCTTAATAATCTTGTTATAATTGGCGACCTGTTGATGGGTTCCGGGCTTCAGAAGAAACAAAAAGAGCTGCTTGAAACTTTCATTGCTTCAACAAACAATATGGTTACTACTGTTAATGAATTAACAATGAAGTCGGCCGGAAACATAAGCTATGAAGACAGAAAGAGTATCAGATTCAATATTGTTTCCACTATACAGAATACTATTGACCTTTTCAATCTTAAGGATACTTCTAAAATTGACTTTATACTTAATAACAAGGAGTTTGGTCATTATGAAATGATCGGCGATCCGATAATTCTTAAACAGATACTTCTGGATATCTTTAGCACAATTGAGAGTCAGAACTATAGCAGAATAACCAAAGTAACAATTAATCTTAAAAAAGCCAAGGAAACAAACAATGAGACTTTTGTCAATTGCAGGATACAGACTGACTGGAATGTTGTATTGATAGATGAAAAAGGTCTTGCCGGGAACCTTGCCTCCAAGCTGATCGCATACAGCAGAGGCTATTTCCACCAGGAATTCGGCAATAATTTTACAGTCCTGGATGTGGTAATTCCATTTTACAATGCTATGCCGGAATCGAAGATACAGATTGCTTCTCAGAAAATTGGAGAGCTCAGGCAAAAAGAGTTAACACACAAGGAACTTAAGGATTTGAAATTACTTCTTGTTGAAGATAATATTGTTAACCAGAAGATCACACTTCTTACGCTTAAACCTATGGTTGGAATCATTGACACAGCCACAAACGGAAGAGAGGCGCTGGATAAATTCGGTACATCAAATTACGACCTGATATTGATGGATATTCAGATGCCTGTGATGAGCGGACTTCTTGCTGCAGAAAAAATAAGAGCACTTGAAGCCAGTACCAATGTACATATTCCGCTAATTGCAATTACGGCAAATGCAATGCTGGGTGATAAAGAAAGATGTATTTCTGCCGGATTCGACGATTATATAAGTAAACCCTTTCAGCCATCTGCTCTGGTAGAAATCATAAAGAGATTTATTTAGATTCTGCCCGACGGAACTGGCTTAAACCCCATTACAAGAATATCATCAACCTGTGATGTGTCACCCATCCAGGCTTTTATGTTTTCTTCAAGAACTGATTTTTGATCTTCTACAGGGAAGCGGTATATTGTCATTAAAAGATACCTGAACCTTCTGTACATAAACTTTTTGTTTGCTGAACCGCCAAACTGATCAACATATCCATCCGAAAAAAGATACACCATATCATCATCCATCAGGGCAATTTCATTATTAGTAAAAGAAACTCCTTCGGGAGTCTCTCCAAGAATGAGCTTGTCGCCTTTAAACTCAATCAATCTGTTATCGCGGATGATATAAAGAGGAAAAAAGGCTCCCGCAAATTGAATTTTTCTTTTCCCACGGTCAACTACACAAATACCTATATCCATCCCGTCGTGTATAATGGTTCCTATATTTTTTTCTCTGTTGAAAGTCTTTTCAAGTGATTTGTTCATTATTTCAAGAACTCTGTCGGGTCGCTTTACCTTATCAACATTTATAATCTTATCGAGAAGTTCATGTCCGATCATCGACATCAGAGCCCCCGGTACTCCATGACCTGTACAATCAGCCGCTGCAATAAAAACGCTTTCCTCGTTCTCTCCTATCCAGAAAAAATCACCACTAATAATATCTTTGGGTTTATAAAAAATGAAAGATTCCTTAAAATATCTCCTGAAATAATCTTCAGACGGAAGAAGAGCCTCCTGAATTCTCTGAGCATAAGTTAAACTGTCTGTAATGCTTTTGTTTTTAGATTCAAGCTCTGCTTTCTGATTTTCAATATTAAGAAGCGTGCGTTCCTTTTCCCTGAGAAGTTTCTTTATACTGATCAGCTGCCTGGTTTGTGATCTGACAACAAAATAAACAACTGAGATAATAAGGACTGAATAGAATAATAGATGTAATGATGTGGTAAAATCCGAAATAGTTACAAATGATACTGCAATAACCAACCGGGAAATAACTTCTGACACTATTAATAAAGGATCAATTATAATCAGCAAAATGAACATCTTAAATTGTTAAATTTAATTAATTGATTGCCAATCAATTATAATAAATAAGCATAACTTGAAATCCAATTAATCATCTCTTTACTTCTTCATTGGCGTTATGTATCATATGTTTTGTTTTTAACGAAGGTGATGAAATGAAATCTCCTATCCCGAGCAATTCCCACTTCTGATCCACTTTCAAGATTGTTTCATCATCAGAACAAACTACATCCGGCCATTTTCTTTTAAAACCTCCCGGGCGGAATGCCTTAATTGTGGCATCAATAAGTATAGTAGAATCAGAAACAAAATAATGATCCCTGATGGGATCTGTGTTACCAAGGACCTGCCATGCAACTGTAAAACAGTCATTTACATCAATTGTATGATCAACAACCAGTATCATTCTAAGACTGTCGATCCAGGAAGCACCACGCAGCTTACTCTTAAGTTTATTGACAATTTCACAATCAGCAAAGTTGTTAACTGATAGAATAAGCAAAGGAATATTATCATTCAGCAAACCAGAGTTGTAGTTGAGAATGAGTTTTGACGATTTAAGAAGTTCAAAAATATTATCAGGAACATTATAATTTGTCAATACGGAAGAAGCTGATTCTTGTTTTTCTTCGGTTGTTTTTGAAGTGGCATCAATTCCAAGTTTTCCACCAAAAGCAAACGTGTCAGAAGAATGGTCAAGTACATCAAGAGGTCCATGGCTGAAAACAAGATCTTTTAAAAAATCAGTATTAGTAAATGTTTTTACAGCCAGATTGCGATAGTCTCTAATATCAACATCTCCATCAACAACGATAATAAATTTTGTGAACATCATTTGTCCTGCGCCAAGAAGTGAATTAATCACTTTCATCCCCTGTCCGGAATAACTTTTCTTTATTTTTATGATAACAAGATTGTGTGCTACACCTGCATCTGGCATATGTATATCTTCTATTTCTGGCAGCAGAGCCAGTTTTATAGGTGTAAGAAATATTTTTTCGGTGGACATTGTCAGAAATGCATCTTCCTGAGGAGGAACTCCCACAATTGTAGCTGGATAAACAGCATCCCTGGAATGTGTCAGGCATGTAACATGGAAACGAGGATACCAATCTGCAAGTGAATAGAATCCGGTATGATCCCCAAAAGGGCCTTCCCAAACAAGTTCTTCAGACGGGTCGACATAACCCTCAATTATAATATCTGCATCAGAAGGGACAAAAAGATCATTGGATATACATTTTACAAGTTTCACCTTTTTCTTCCTCAGAAACCCTGCAAGTATATATTCATCAATATTTTCAGGAAGGGGTGCAGTTGCAGCGTATGTATAGACCGGGTCTCCTCCCAGGGCAACAGAGACCGGCATTTTCCTGCCTATTCTTTTCCATGCTTCAAAATGGTTTGCTCCGGTCTTATGCAACTGCCAGTGCATACCTGTTGTCTTTTTATCAAGAATCTGCATCCTGTACATTCCGACATTAGTACTGGCTGTCTCAGGATGTATTGTATGAACCATTGGAAGTGTGATAAATCTGTTGGCATCATAAGGCCAGCATTTAAGTACCGGCAAAATTCCGAGATCTGGATCGTTATGAATAACCTGCTGGCATTTCCCTTTGAATGAGGATTTCTGAGGAAAAGAACCTGAAAGTTTAATCAGATCCGGCAGTTTTATAATTTTATTTATAAAACTACCTGATATACCTGATAATGAAGCGAATACTTTTTCAATTTCTTTACCTGTTGTCTGGAGATCTTTTTGGCCTAAAGCCAAAGACATTCGTTTCGAGGAGCCAAAGGTATTAATAAGAACCGGGAATTTAGTTCCTGTATTTTCAAATAATAGTGCTTTCCCACCAGCCTTGGAAACCCTGTCAGTTATTTCAGATATTTCGAGTACAGGGTTAACAAATGTTTTAATTCTCTGAAGTTCTCCATTTTTCTCCAGGTCCCATATAAAATCGTTCAAGCCGGTATAGGTCATAAGTTATTGAGTAGACGATGTAAAGATATTCAATAAGGGGATAAATAAAGAGAAAAGAACTAAAAAAGGGGGTGATGAGACTGGTACAAAACAATAATGGGAACTATTCGTTAGATTAGTTCCCATTCACCTTTTGCAACCGAAGCCGCAATCGGCGTCTGGCTACTGTTATTCCGGCCGGCTGCTGTACCATTTCTTACGATCTGTTCCGGCAACCCATGGCTTTCGGGTATCGCATTTTATTGCGTTACCTTTTTGCTGTCCTTTCTTCCGCCTTGCGGTGGAATTCCTGGACGAAGTGTCTTTCAGGCAATGATTTAGTCTCCCTTGCGGCAGTCACCACCATTTTCAGATCAATTCGGGGCCGAAGCCCTTTTGTTCCCTGAAGCCCTGTGACTCAATCTCTGAAAGAACGTTTCCGGTTTCCATCGATCTACTGAACATCTATGAACCAGGTTCATTTTGTTCAGACTTCGGCTCTCCTGATGCGCAGTCCCGGAGGTCTGATTGAATCGGAGGTATTTCATTTAAGTAACCCTTTCCGGTTCCACATCTTTCAAGCAGCCCTTTATCGCTCACCTGATAAATCAAATTTAATATAAGGATTTGATATGGCAATGAGGATATGTTTCATAGTTGTAAACCTGATATTAACAGACGTTATAAACAATTGTTAATAACATTGAAAGGTGTTAATACAAAATAAGTTAGGCGTAGGTTGAAACTACACCCAACAATATATTGTATAGGATCTAAACTATAAAATATAAATTATTTTTTAATTCCATATACAGCCAGATCGCCCAGTAGTTCTTCAATACGAAGAAGCTGGTTATATTTTGCAATCCTATCTGTACGGCTGAGTGAACCTGTCTTGATCTGTCCCGAATTTGTAGCAACTGCAATATCGGCAATTGTCGTGTCTTCGGTTTCACCTGAACGATGAGATGTGACAGTAGTATAACCTGCCCTGTGAGCCATATCAATTGCGTCGAGTGTTTCAGTAAGAGTGCCTATCTGGTTGACTTTTATAAGAATTGAATTTGCACAACCCATATCTATTCCTTTTTTAAGGTAATCCACATTGGTGACGAAAACATCATCACCGACTATCTGGATACGTTTACCAAGCCTGTCTGTCATCATTTTCCATCCATCCCAATCATTTTCCGCCATTCCGTCTTCAATAGAATCTATCGGATATTTATTGATTAACTGTTCAAAAAAATCAACTTGTTCTTTTGACGTTTTTCTTGCACCTTTTGGTCCTTCAAATTTAGAATAGTTATACATACCATCATTATAAAATTCTGAGGCTGCCGGATCCAGGGCAATTGTTATATCAGTGCCTGGCTTATATCCTGCTAAACTAATTGCTTTGATAATCGTTTCAAGGGCATCTTCAGTGCCCTTTAGGTCAGGAGCAAAGCCACCTTCATCTCCGACTGCAGTGCTTAGCCCTTTTTCTTTTAACACTTTCTTAAGTGCATGGAATACCTCAGCGCCCATTCGCAGACCTTCCTTGAATGAAGGTGCTCCGACAGGTCTGATCATGAATTCCTGGAAAGCGATAGGTGCGTCTGAATGGGATCCACCATTTATTATGTTCATCATGGGTATTGGAAGAGTTACTGCATTAACTCCTCCGATATATCTGAATAATGGTAATCCGTGAGCTGCTGCAGCTGCTTTTGCAACAGCAAGAGATACACCAAGAATAGCATTTGCACCAAGATTGCTTTTGGTCTTTGTACCATCCAGTTCAATCATTTTTTTATCGATGCCTGCCTGGTCGGTAGTGTCCATACCTAATATTTCCTCAGCAATAACATTATTAACATTATTAACGGCATTAAGCACACCTTTCCCCGAGTAACGACTTTTGTCACCATCTCTTAGTTCGAGTGCTTCATTCTCACCGGTAGAGGCTCCTGAAGGCACAGCGGCTCTTCCGAAATACCCGCTGGTTGTTGTTACTTCGACTTCGATTGTAGGATTTCCACGTGAATCAAGAATTTCACGAGCATGTACGCTAACTATCTGACTCATAGTTTTTTATTTAATTATTAAACAATTATGCAATATACAAAAAAAGGGAAAATGTCCTTAATGACTTATCCCTTTTATTTAAAAATATTTTATAAAATATTTTCTTACTCTTTGGCAGCTCCTTCATCAGTTTCTTCTACCTTGGTTTTCGGGGCTTTAGCTTTTTTTGCTTTTCCGGTACTAACCTTAGCTGCGGGAGCATTATTATCCTCAGTTTCAGTCTTTTTCTTAGTTGTTCTCTTTCTTCTTGTAGTTTTAGCTTTAACTGCTTCACCGCCAAGCATATTTTCGTTGTAATCAACCAGCTCCATGACACACATATCTGCATTGTCTCCTATCCTGTTGCCGGTTTTCAGAATACGTGTATAACCACCCGGTCTTTCAGCAATCTTTGGTGATACTTCTCTGAATAGTTCAGCAACTGCCTGTTTATCTTTAAGATAACTGAAGACCATTCTTCTTGAATGTGTTGAATCTTCTTTTGATTTAGTAATAAGTGGTTCAACATAGGTACGCAATGCTTTTGCTTTAGCAGTAGTTGTAATAATCCTCTTATGTAGAATAAGAGAAGAAGCCATATTTGCAAGCATAGCTTTCCTGTGGGAACTTGTTCTTCCTAAATGGTTAATAACTCTTTGATGTCGCATTTCTTTCTATCCTTAACCAGTTTCAAATTAATCTTTGTCTAATTTATATTTGCTCACATCCATACCGAATGAAAGGCTCATGGATTCAAGCAGTTCATCTAGTTCTGTAAGTGATTTCTTTCCAAAATTCCTGAATTTAAGAAGGTCATTCTTGTTGAATTTGACAAGATCGCCAAGAGTGTCAACTTCTGCGGCTTTAAGACAGTTAAGTGCCCTAACTGAGAGATCGAGGTCAACCAGCTTAGTTTTAAGCAGTTGTCTCATATGGAGTACTTCCTCATCAAATTCCTCATTTGCCAGCTTATCGTCTGAATCGAGGGTTATCTTTTCATCGGAGAATAGCATGAAATGATAAATCAGAATTTTTGCGGCTTCTTTAAGAGCATCTTTCGGGTGGATAGACCCATCTGTTTCAATCTCAAGAAGAAGTTTTTCGTAGTCAGTTTTCTGTTCAACGCGGTAGTTTTCCACCGCATATTTTACATTTCTTACAGGAGTAAATATTGAATCAATAGCAATAAGTCCGAACTCGCTGTCAACTGGCTGGTTTTCCTCAGCAGGAACATACCCTCTTCCTTTATTAATTGAAAGTTCAATCTGTAATTTGACATCTGTTTCCATCCGGCATATAACATGTTCCGGGTTAAGAACCTCAAAACTGCTCAGGGCAGAATTCAGATTACCGGCTTTAAGAACTTCCTGACCGCTTACTTTGATTGCAATCTTTTCGTTTTCTACATCTTCAACAGTTCTTTTAAAACGGACCTGTTTCAGATTAAGTATTATTTCAGTTACATCTTCGATTACACCTGTAATGGTAGAGAACTCATGGTCGATTCCTTCTATCTTCACCGTTGTAATGGCAAAACCTTCGAGGGAAGAGAGGAGTATTCTTCTCAGCGCATTACCGACGGTAATACCATAGCCGGGTTCAAGCGGGCGGAATTCGAACTTGCCGTACTTGTTGTCCGCTTCAAGCATTATAACTTTATCAGGCTTCTGGAATGCTAATATGGCCATAGGAATTTTCTTATATTATTATTTAGAATACAATTCAACAATTAACTGCTCCTTGATATCTTCAGGGATGTCAGTACGTTCCGGCATATTCATGAATTTGCCTGCCATCTGAGCATCATCCCACTCAAGCCACGGAAGTTTTGCATATCTCCTGGTCGAAAGCGAGTCGGAAATAGTCTCAAGAGATTTTGATTTTTCGCGAACTCCGATAATGTCACCAGGTCTAAGCTGATATGAAGGAATGTTTACCACGTTACCATTTACGGTAATATGGCGGTGCGATACAAGCTGACGTGCAGCTGATCTGGTAGGGGCCACACCTAAACGATAAACTGTGTTATCGAGACGTGCTTCGAGCAACTGTAGAAGAACTTCGCCAGTAACACCTTTACTTCTCGATGCTTTCTCGAAAGTATTACGGAATTGGCGTTCAAGCATTCCATAGGTATATTTTGCCTTCTGTTTTTCCCTAAGCTGAACTCCGTATTCTGAAGTCTTTTTCCTTTTCTTATTCATCCCATGCTGTCCGGGAGGGTAGTTTTTCCTCTCCAGATGTTTATCGGGACCAAAAATCGGTTCTCCGAATTTCCTTGCAATTCTTGATTTTGGGCCAGTATATCTTGCCATCGATTAAATATTTTAATACTTAAATAATTTATAAATACATTATACTCTTCTTCTTCCCGGTGCCCGGCATCCGTTATGTGGCATCGGAGTTACGTCAACAATCTCAGTTACCTCAATTCCTACATTGCTTATTGAGCGGATAGCAGATTCGCGACCTGCACCTGGTCCTTTAACAAAAACCTTAACTTTTCTCAGTCCCAGATCAAAAGCAATCTTTCCACAATCCTCAGCAGCCATCTGTGCAGCATAGGGAGTATTTTTCTTCGAACCTTTGAAACCCATCTTACCTGATGACGCCCATGATATTACCTGACCAGAATTATTAGTCAGAGTTATAATAATATTATTGAACGATGAATGAACATGGGCGTGACCTGTTGGCTCAACCTTAACTACTTTCTTCTTTAATGCTCCAGTTTTCTTTGCCATAATCTGATTATTTAGTAGCTTTTTTCTTGTTTGCAACAGTCTTCTTTCTGCCTTTGCGGGTGCGTGCATTGTTCTTGGTGCTTTGTCCTCTTACAGGAAGGCCAATTCTATGCCGTACTCCCCGATAACAACCTATGTCCATCAACCTCTTAATGTTAAGTTGAGTCTCCGAACGCAATTCACCCTCGAGTTTATAGTTCTCGTTAAGGATACGACGTATTGAGTTTATCTGCTCATCAGTCCATTCCTCAACTTTAGCATTCCTGTCAACCCCGGCTTCATCGAGTACTTTCTGTGCTGTACTTCTGCCAACACCGTAAATATAAGTCAGGCCTACTTCGCCTCTTTTATGTCTTGGTAAATCTACCCCAACAATACGTGCCATATAATTTTTTTAATTGTGTCCAAAATTATTAAAATTATCCCTGTCTCTGTTTGAACTTGGGATTTTTCTTATTTATAACGTAAATGCGTCCCTTCCTCCTGACAATTTTGCATTCGGGACTGCGTTTTTTCACTGATGCTCTTACTTTCATCGCCTTATTATTTCTTATTTATACCTGAATGTTATTCTTCCTTTAGTCAGATCGTATGGTGACATTTCAACCTTCACTTTATCACCCGGTAATATCTTTATATAATGCATCCTCATTTTCCCGGATATATGCGCTGTGATAACGTGTCCGTTTTCGAGCTCCACCCTGAACATAGCATTTGACAGGGCTTCAATGATTGTTCCATCCTGCTCGATCGATGGTTGTTTAGCCATATACTTACTTTTTATTTATAACTTCTTCAATATATTTAAAAGTTGTCAAAACATCTGCCTTTCCTCTGTCAACAGCAACTGCATATTCAAAATGTGCGGAAGGTTTTCCATCGGTGGTTTTTATGGTCCATCCGTCACTCATCTGGATTGTATCTTTCAAGCCCATGTTAATCATCGGCTCAATGCAGATAACCAACCCCTTTTCCAATTTTGCCCCGGTTCCCCGTCTGCCATAGTTTGGTACTTCAGGAGCTTCATGAAGCTTTGTTCCCAATCCATGACCGACAAGTTCCCTTACCACTCCGTAACCGGCATTTTCAGCCATCATCTGAACCGCAAATGATATATCACCTACCCTGTTTCCGGCTATTGCTTCTTTTACTCCTTCTTCAAGGGAAGCTTTTGTGACATCAAGTAATCTTCTGACTTCATCATTGATCTCTCCTACGGCAAAGGTATATGCACTGTCGCCATAATATCCGTTCATAATTACACCGCAGTCAATCGATATAATGTCTCCCTCTTTAAGAATATAACCGGAAGGTATACCGTGGACTACTTCATCGTTCACAGAGGTACAGAGTGTCTTGGGGAATCCATTGTAACCTTTAAAAGCTGGCTTACCTCCGTTATCGAGGATAAAAGTTTCAGCAGCTTTATCAAGGCTGAGTGTAGTAATTCCGGGTCTGATGAGTGAAGCAATCTCAGCAAGTGTTCTCGACACCAGGATATTGCTTTTTCTCAGCAACTCGACCTCTTCATTAGTCTTTAAATACAACATCAAAGAACGCTTAGCGTACTAGTACGCTGAAACTGAACCAGTTCTTCCTTTAACACGGCCTGATTTCATCAGACCGTCGTAATGACGCATCAGCAAATGGCTTTCAATTTGCTGGAGCGTATCAAGAACAACTCCTACCAGAATAAGTAATGAAGTACCTCCATAGAATTGCGCAAACTGGGGTGATACTCCAGCTTTTACAGCTAAAGAAGGCAGAATTGCAATGATTGCCAGGAATATTGAACCAGGTAATGTAATTCTTGACATTATTGTATCAAGAAATTCAACAGTTTTTCTTCCAGGTTTGATACCCGGAATAAAACCACCGTTCTTCTTCATATCTTCTGCCATCTGCACTGGGTTAATAGTTATAGCTGTGTAGAAGTAGGTAAATATAATGATCATAAATCCCGTTACAAGATTATACCAGAATCCGTACATATTTGAGAAGGCTATCATAAAAGCAGATCCGGATTTTGTATATCCTGCAATGATAATGGGAAGCATCATAATTGCCTGTGCAAATATTATTGGCATAACACCTGCTGCATTAACCTTAAGTGGAATATACTGACGGACTCCTCCGTATTGCTTATTCCCTACAATCCTTCTTGCATATTGAACCGGGACACGGCGTGTACCCTGTACCAGGAGAATTGTACCAAGTATAACAACAAACCAGAAAATAATTTCAACCAGGAGTGCAATAAGTCCTCCTGAGCCATTCATTCTTGCTCCAGTTTCAAAAACAAAATTTTGCGGCATCCTTGCAATGATTCCGACCATAATGATAAGTGAGATACCATTACCTATTCCTTTATCAGTGATTTTCTCACCAAGCCACATAACAAATATTGTACCTGCAGTTAAAATAATTACCGAGGAAACTGTAAAGAATGTTCCGGGAATAATAAATGCTGAAGGACGCAGTTGTGCATGTAAATTAATAAGGTATGTCGGGGCCTGAAGTATCAGGATAAGAACTGTCAGATACCTTGTATGCTGATTCATTTTACGCCTTCCGCTCTCACCCTCTTTTTGCAGTTTCTGGTAATAAGGGAATACAATTCCAAGTAATTGAACGACAATAGAAGCTGAGATATATGGCATAATTCCGAGTGCAAATACTGAAGCCTGTGAAAATGCACCACCTGAAAACATATCGAGAAGACCCATAATACCGGATGAAGTCTGATTTTTCAGACCTGCCAGCTGAGTGGGGTCAATTCCGGGCAATGTAACATATTTTCCCAGTCTATAAAGAGCAACTATTGCCAGTGTATATAGTAATCTTGCGCGGAGATCTTCTATCTTGAAGATGTTTTTTATAGTCTGAATCAGTCTCATGAACTTATAATATTACAACGGTTCCTTTTTTTGATTCGATCGCTGCAACTGCTGATTTGCTGAATGCGTGGGCATGTACCTCAAGTTTCTTAACAAGGTCTCCATTACCTAGTACCTTGACAAGTGCATTTTTAGAGACCAGACCTGCTGTTACGAGTGTTTGAAAATCAATTTTTTCAATATCAAGTTTATCGGCCAGGGCTTGAAGGGTGCTTATATTGATAGCTTTATATTCTACACGATTAATGTTTTTAAAACCGTATTTTGGAACGCGTCTCTGAAGAGGCATCTGACCACCTTCAAATCCGATCTTCTTTTTATAACCTGACCGGGATTTAGCGCCTTTGTGTCCTCTGGTGGAAGTACCTCCCCTACCGGAACCTTGTCCGCGACCCAGACGCTTATCTCTTTTTATTGATCCTTTAGCAGGTTTTAGGTTACTGAGATCCATGATTTTATAAATATAAATATGGTTAATTTCTTAAATTTCTTCAACTTTTACCAGGTGTCTGACTTTTTCTACCATTCCCAGAATCTGTGGAGTAGCTTCATGTTCAGCACTATGGTGCATTTTTCGGATACCTAACGCTTCAAGAGTCCTTTTCTGTCTCCCAGGTTTCCCGTTTTTGCTTTTAATCTGAGTTATTCTGATTTTTGACATAGTGATCTGTTTTTCTAACCGTTAAATACTTTATCCATGGCGATTCCCCTTTGCTCAGCAATTGAGTAGGGATCGCGTAGTTCAAGCAGGGCAGCAAATGTTGCTTTCACAAGATTATGAGGGTTTGAAGATCCCTTAGATTTTGCCAGCACATTTTTGATGCCAACACTTTCAAGAACAGCACGCATAGCACCTCCAGCCTTTACGCCGGTACCCGGGGACGCAGGTTTAATGAACACATATGCACCCCCAAATTTGGCTAACTGCTCGTGCGGAATGGTTCCTTTAATTACAGGTACTTTAATGAGATTCTTCTTAGCATCTTCGATACCTTTTGCGATAGCCGTCGTTACTTCACTGGCTTTACCAAGGCCATGTCCGACAATACCATCTTCATTCCCAACCACAACAATTGCGGAAAAACTGAATGTACGTCCTCCTTTGGTAACTTTGGTAACTCTCTGGATGCTTACAAGCCTATCTTTAAGCTCGAGATCGCTGGTTTTTACTTTTCTTATACCGTTTGCCATAATTCATTAGAATTTTAATCCGCCTTCGCGGGCCGCATCAGCCAATGATTTTACTCTGCCATGATATTTATATCCGCTTCTGTCAAAAACAACATTCTCAATACCTTTCTCTTTGCATTTTGAGGCAAGAAGTTTGCCAACAAATGCGGCCTGTTCATTTTTCTTTATACCGGTTTTGGAGGCAATCTCTTTCTCCCTTGAACCTGCAGATAAAAGGGTGATTCTGTTCAGGTCGTCAATAACCTGAACGTAAATTTGTTTATTACTCCGGAATACTGCCAGTCTTGGCTTCTCGGCAGTTCCGCTTATTTTTTTCCGGATCCTCATTCTGATCCTTGTTCTTCTTTCCAACGTAGTTAAGGCCATATTTTTTACTTTAACAGATTACACACCTAAACACTAGCTGATTTACCAGCCTTCCTTCTGAGTTGTTCTCCAACGAACTTAATACCTTTTCCTTTGTAAGGTTCAGGTGGACGGAGTGATCTTATCTTAGCAGCAACATGACCAATAAGTTGCTTATCGATGCATGTGAGAGTAATAATAGGATTGCTCCTTCTTTCAGTTTTGGTCTCAACTTTTACTTCGTTAGGAAGTTGTATAATAATATCGTGTGAAAAACCAAGGCTAAGTTCAAGATTCTGACCTTTTGCCTCTGCACGATATCCGACACCAACAAGTTCAAGTTCTTTTTTGTAACCATTTGATACACCTTCTACCATATTAGCAATTAATGCACGGTAGAGACCATGTAAAGATTTATGATTCTTCGATTCAGTTGGTCTCGATAAAAGAACCTGGTTATCAACCACTTCCACCTTCATGTCTTTGTCAACTGTCTGGGTCAACTGACCTAAGGGGCCTTTCACACTAACCACATTGGTATCGCTGATCGTGACAGTGACTCCTTTGGGCAGGGTTACAGGTAAATTTCCTATACGTGACATTAAGTTATCCTCCTATTAGTAAACGTAACATAATACTTCTCCACCGATATTTTCTTTTCGAGCCTCTTTGTCGGTCATCAATCCTTTAGATGTCGAAAGAATTGCAACACCGAGTCCGTTTAGCACCCTCGGCATCTCTTCAGCCCCGACATATTTGCGGAGACCCGGGCGGCTCACCCTCTGTATCGATTTTATTGCAGGTTTCTTGTTCTTAGGATTATACTTGAGAGCTATTTTAAGTGTACTCTGTACACTTTCTCCTTCAATTACCTTATAACCAAGGATATAACCTTTTTCGAAAAGAATTCTTGCAACTTCTTTCTTAAGATTGGATGCTGGTGCCTCGACAACCTTATGACCGGCCATGATGGCGTTCCTTATTCTGGTCAGTAAATCTGCAATTGGATCAGTCATCTCTAATTAATTTTTGTAGTTAATATTCATTATTTAATTACCAGCTGGCTTTTTTTACACCCGGGATCAATCCTGCTGATGCCATTTCCCTGAAAGTAATTCTGCTCACACCGAACTGTCTCATATAACCTCTTGGTCTGCCGGTAATCTTGCAGCGGTTTCTCAGTCTGTTTGGATTTGAATTCCTTGGAATCCGGCTTAATCCGACATAATCACCATCGGCTCTCAGTTGAGCTCTTTTAGCGGCATATTTCTGTACCATTCTTGCACGTTTCACCTCCCTAGCTTTCATTGATTCTTTAGCCATACTATTAGTTTTTAGTGTTTTTAAATGGTAAACCAAAATTTTTGAGTAGGGCTAAAGCTTCCTCATCGGTATTGGCCGTAGTGACGAAAGTTATCTGGAGCCCCATGATCTTAGCGATCTTATCAAGGTCAATCTCAGGGAAAATTATCTGCTCAGTAATTCCCAGAGTGTAATTACCACGTCCATCAAGTTTGGCATTTATACCTTTAAAGTCGCGGATTCGCGGAAGTGCAACAGAAATAAGCCTTTCAAGAAATTCGTACATTCTCTCTTTACGAAGTGTCACCATAATGCCAATCGGCATATTCCTTCTTAGTTTGAAGTTTGATATATCCTTTGTAGAGTTTGTCTGAACAGCTTTCTGTCCGGCAATATCTGAAATCTCTTTTACTCCGAATTCAAGCAGTTTCTTATCGGCAATAGCCTGTCCTACCCCTTGGTTGATAACTATTTTTTCCAACCGGGGGACCTGCATTACAGTAGTGTAACTGAATTCCTTCATCAATGCAGGGACGATTTCGTCTTTATACTTTGTTTCTAATGCAGGCGTATACATTACTTAATCTCCTCTCCTGATTTTTTTGAATAACGAACTAATTTATTTTTGTCATTAAGTTTTCTGCCGATGCGTGTCGGTTTCCCTGTTGTAGGATCTACCAGCATCAGGTTTGAGATATGAACAGACGCTTCTTTTTTAATAATTCCCCCCTGTGGTGCTTTTGCATTTGGTTTGGTATGTTTTGATACCATATTAACACCCTCAACAATTGCTTTATTCTTATCCCTGTTAATCTCAAGTACGCGTCCTTTCTGACCCTTCGATTCACCTGTTATAACCATAACGGTGTCTCCCTTTTTTATATGTAATTTCTTCTGCATCGCTATAGGTTTAGAACATTATAACACTTCAGGCGCCAACGAAACAATCTTCATATACTTATCTCTAAGTTCCCTTGCAACCGGCCCGAAGATACGTGTTCCGCGAACCTCATCAACGTTGTTAAGCAGAACAACTGCATTATCGTCAAATCTGATGTATGAACCATCAGCACGACGGATTTCTTTTTTAGTTCTGACAACAACTGCCTTGCTTACCGTTCCTTTTTTAGCTTCGCCCGAGGGAAGTGCGCTTTTAACGCTCACAACAATTTTATCGCCAACAGTAGCATATCTCTTTTTGCTACCGCCCAACACCCGGATGCACAACACTTCTTTGGCTCCTGAGTTATCGGCTACTGTTAATCTGCTTTCCTGCTGTATCATGATTACTTAGCTCTTTCGATTATTTCAATTAATCTCCAGGTTTTGTTTTTGCTCAGAGGCCTGGTCTCCGATATCCTGACTGTATCGCCAATGCTGCATGTATTCTCTTCATCATGCGCCATCAGCTTTTTGGTTTTGTTGATAAACTTCCCGTAGATGGGATGTTTAACCTTTCTTTTTACAGCTACGACAATGGATTTGTCCATTTTATTGCTGACAACAACACCGATACGTTCTTTTCTGAAATTCCTTTCCATCGCTGACATTAGCTTTTAGATTTTTTACTCAACTCTCTGGTTCGCAATTCTGTCATAAGTCTTGCTATAGTAAGTCTTGCCCCTTTAATTTTTTGCGGATTATCAAGTGGTGAGATTGCATGATTTAGTTTCAAACGAATGAGCATGGTCTTCTCAGTATCAATGCGTTCGAGAAGGTCCGGTGTACTTAATTCCTTAATTTCTGAAATCTTCATCTTTCCTTATTTTATTCCTGAACATAATCGCGTCTTACAACAAATTTGGTAGTTATGGGAAGTTTCTGTGCTCCCAGACGGAGAGCTTCCTTAGCAATTTCAAAAGGCACTCCCTCAGCCTCAAGAATTATTCTTCCTGGGGTCACCGGAACAACAAATCCCTCAGGTGATCCTTTTCCCTTACCCATACGAACCTCTGCTGGTTTTTTGGTTATGGGTTTATCTGGAAAAACACGTATCCATAGCTGACCTTCACGTTTCATATGACGTGTGACGGCCTGACGAGCTGCCTCGATCTGCCTTCCTGTAATCCAGGTGGACTCCAGCGCTTTAATTCCAAATGAACCGAATGCCAACTGGTTGCCCCTTTGTGCATTGCCTTTCATCTTGCCCTTCTGCGCTCTCCTGAATTTGGTCTTTTTCGGTTGTAACATCGCTAAAATATGTTATATAATTATTTTAATCGGAGATTTATTTCTTTGATTTTCTTTTCAACCCTTTATTCTTTGCGTTTCGAGCAGCAATATTCGGGCTAAGATCTCTTTTACCATAAACTTCACCATTGCAAATCCAAACCTTGATTCCGAGGAGACCTACTTTTGTATGAGCTTCAGCAAGAGCATAATCAATATCGGCCCGGAATGTATGAAGAGGAATACGTCCCTCCTTGTATGTCTCGCTTCTTGCCATTTCAGCGCCACCCAGACGTCCGGAGATCATAACTTTAATACCTTCTGCACCCATTCTCATAGTAGAGGCAATAGACATCTTAATAGCACGGCGATAGGAAATTTTACCTTCAAGCTGACGGGCAACATTAGCAGCAACAATAAAAGCATCAAGTTCGGGTCTTTTTACTTCAAAGATGTTTATCTGAACCTCTTTCTTTGTTATTTTCTTGAGTTCCTCTTTAAGCTTATCAACTTCCTGGCCGCCTTTACCAATAATAATACCCGGGCGTGCAGTATTTACAGTAACTGTTATAAGTTTAAGGGTTCTCTCAATAATGATTTTAGAGAGGCTGGCTTTTGCAAGTCTTGCATCCAGATATTCTCTGATTTTGAAATCTTCAACCAGCTTACCGGAAAAATCTTTCCCGCCGTACCAGTTTGAATCCCAGCCCTTGATTATTCCTAATCTGTTACTAATCGGATTAACTTTTTGTCCCATCTATTCTATTTTGAACTGTTTTCTACTTCTGATTTCTTACTGTCAATCACCATAGTTACATGGTTAGATCTTTTCTTTATCCTGTAAGCTCTTCCCTGTGGAGCAGTCTGCAGTCTCTTCAGTACACGGCCGCTGTCAACATGAACCTCTTTAACAAAAAGGTTGCTTTCTTCGACTCGTACACCTTCATTCTTCGACTGCCAGTTAGAGATGGCTGACATAAGCAGTTTCTCCATTCTACGTGATGCTTCCTGATGACTAAACTTAAGAACATCAAGTGCTTTATTCACTTCCAATCCGCTGATAAGATCAGTAACAAGTCTCATTTTGCGAGGCGATGTCGGACAATTCTTAAGGACAGCCTGGTATCTCTGTTTGGCGGCTTCTTTCCTTTGTTCAGCTGTATTTCTTTTTCTTGCACCCATTTCTGATAGTTTTCAAAGGTTTACATTACTTATTATTTATTACCTGCATGTCCCCTGAAAGTACGGGTAGGCGCAAATTCTCCTAATTTATGACCTACCATATTCTCGGTAATGTAAACGGGGATAAACTTGTTCCCGTTATGAACTGCTATTGTATGTCCGACAAAGTCGGGTGATATCACTGACCTCCTTGACCATGTCTTGAGTACTGATTTTTTACCGCCCTCGTTCATACCCATAACTCTCTTCTCGAGCTTGAAGTCAATGAAAGGGCCTTTTTTAATAGATCTACTCATCTTATATCAGTTATTTCTTCCTTTTTTCAACAATGAATTTTGCAGAGTATTTTTTCTTATCCCTGGTTTTATAGCCTTTAGCAGGGATACCTTTACGAGATCTGGGATGACCACCCGATGCTCTTCCTTCTCCACCACCCATTGGATGATCTACCGGATTCATAGCAACGCCCCTTACCCTAGGACGGCGGCCTTGCCAGCGTGAACGACCAGCCTTACCGGAAATCTCCAGGTTATGATCTGCATTGGAAACAGCACCAATAGTTGCACGGCAAGAGGTAAGAACAAGTCTTGTTTCACCCGAAGGTAACTTTACAGTTGCATACTTCCCCTCGCGGGCAATAAGTTGTGCATAAGAGCCTGCACTACGAGCCATAGCAGCTCCCTTTCCGGGTTTGAGTTCTATATTATGGATTATGGTGCCCATAGGTAAATCACTAAGGAATAATGTATTACCTATTTCTGGGGCAACATCTTTACCAGACATTATTTTTTGCCCAATCTGCAAACCGTTAGGTGAGATAATGTATCTCTTCTCCCCGTCTGCATAAACAACAAGCGCGATCCTTGACGAACGGTTTGGATCATACTCTACTGTTTTGACAGTTGCAGGCATGCCATCTTTTTCCCTGAGGAAATCGATGACCCTGTACATCTTCTTGTGACCGCCACCGATGTATCTCATAGTCCGTTTGCCGTTACCATTCCTTCCTCCTGATTTTTTCAGCGGTCGAAGTAAAGATTTCTCCGGCACAGCGCTTGTGATATTATCAAAAGCACTGATGATCTTGTGTCTCTGACCTGGTGTAACAGGTTTGATCTTTCTTACTGCCATCTTAATTATTAAATATTGCTATAGAAATCGATTGTATTTCCTGCTGCAAGAGTTACAATTGCCTTTTTTGTGGCTGCTGATTTTCCTGCCATAACACCTGATTTGGTATAGCGGGTTTTAACCTTTCCACCATAACGCATTGTATTAATAGACTCAACTGTAACACCATACAATTCCTCTACGGCTTTCTTAATCTCAATTTTATTTGCGTTTCTAGCAACGATAAAACCATATCGATTAAATTTATCACCCTGGCTGGTCATTTTTTCCGTTACTATCGGCTTAAGTAAAATATTCATCACTTAATTTTTACTAGTTTTCAAATGTTGCCTGCAAAACGTCAACTGCACTCTCTGCAAGTACAAGAGTTGAAGCTTTCATTATTTTGTAAGTGCTTAATTCTCCAGCAATTACAACTTCAACGCCTTGCAAATTACGAGACGACAAATATATATTTTTATTTTGTTCTGCTAAAACAAATACTGATTTTTTATCTGTAAGGTTGAGGTTATTCCCCATTTTGAGAAATTCTTTGGTTTTTGGGGCCTCAAAAGAGAAGTCTTCCAGTACAATAATATTATTCGTAGATGCCTTATACGAAAGTGCTGATTTTCTGGCCAGTTGTTTAACCTTTTTATTAAGTTTGAAACCATAAAACCTTGGCTGTGGTCCAAACACACGTCCTCCACCCCGGAAAAGAGGGTTTTTGATACTGCCGGCACGTGCAGTGCCAGTTCCTTTCTGCCTTTTTATCTTTCTGGTGCTGCCCGCAATCTCACCACGTTGTTTAGATTTTGAAGTACCCTGCCTTGAATTTGCAAGGAACTGTTTTGAATCAAGATAAATGGCATGATCATTAGGCTCAATGCCGAAAATTGAATCGTCAAGATTAACTTTTCTTCCGGTTTCCTTACCCTGAATATTAAGAACTGCTAATTCCATTACTTTGTAATTATTACGTAACCACCTTTTGGACCGGGAACTGATCCTTTAACAATAATTATATTACTTTCTGCCATAAGTTTAACCACTTTCAGGTCCATAGACATCACCTTTTCTCCTCCGGTACGTCCAGCCATTCTCATGCCGGGCAATACCCTTGATGGGAAAGATGAAGCGCCAAGTGAACCAGGAGCTCTTCCCCTGTTATGCTGTCCATGAGTTTGTCCTCCTACACCGCTGAAACCGTGACGTTTAACGACACCCTGGAAACCTTTTCCTTTTGACCAGCCTCTTACATCGACAATGGTATCAGTTTCAAATAATGATGCTGTAAGCACTTCACCTTCTTTAACCTGACCGTCAGAAAAGCCTGTAAACTCGAAGAGTTTCCTCTTTGGAGTTGAATTAACTTTTTTAAAATGGCCCAGTTCAGCTTTTGTGGTGTGCTTCTCTTTTTTATCGTCAAATCCAAGCTGTACAGCAAAGTAGCCGTCTTTTTCCACTGTTTTAATCTGAGTAACAACACATGGTCCGGCTTGCAGAACTGTACATGGAATATTCTTGCCATTATCATCGAAAATGGAAGTCATTCCTACCTTTTTTCCTATTAATCCCTGCATTTTTTAAATTTTTACCCGTTTCACACTTTAATTTCAACCTCTACTCCGCTGGGCAGTTCAAGTTTCATCAGTGCGTCGATGGTTTTAGGCGTTGAACTGTAAATATCAAGCAGTCTTTTGTATGATGAGAGTTGAAACTGCTCTCTCGATTTCTTGTTCACAAATGTTGAACGAAGAACTGTGTAAATCTTTTTGTGTGTAGGAAGCGGAATCGGTCCGCTTACCACTGCACCAGTAGATTTTACTGTCTTTACGATCTTCTCAGCGGATTTATCCACCAGATTATGATCATAAGATTTCAGTTTGATACGAATTTTCTGACTCATCTTTAAAGAATTTTTCCTTTTGTAATTTCTACAATTCTGTTTGCTATTAGTGCAGGTACCTCTTCGAAATGTGAAAACTCCATTGTTGAAGTTGCTCTTCCTGAGGTAAGGGTTCTAAGTACAGTAACATAACCGAATTTTTCAGCCAGAGGTACTTTTGCTTTTATGACCCGTGAACCTGCTTTCGATTCCATTCCTTCCACTTTACCCCTTCTTCTGTTGAAATCGCCAATAACATCACCTACATATTCTTCAGGAGTTACAACCTCTGTAGCCATAATAGGCTCAAGTAACACTGGGTTGCATTTGCCTGCAGCACGCTTAAATGCCTGTTTTGCAGCAATTTCGAACGAAAGAGCATCGGAGTCGACCGGATGGTATGAACCATCTTTGAGTACTACTTTAAGGCTGTCGAGCGGGAAACCGGCCAATGGTCCGTTCTGCATCGCTTCACGGAATCCTTTTTCAACTGAAGGGATGTATTCCTTGGGAATGTTACCTCCTTTGATCTGATTAATAAACTGGAGACCTCTGACATCTGCATCTGCAGGCATAAGTTCAACCGTAATATCAGCAAATTTGCCTCTGCCGCCTGACTGTTTCTTGAAAACTTCGCGAAACTCAGTTGATGTTGTGATTGCCTCCTTATATGCAACCTGCGGAGCTCCCTGGTTGCATTCAACTTTAAATTCCCTTCTCAGACGGTCAATAAGTATTTCGAGGTGCAATTCACCCATACCATTGATTATAGTTTGTCCGCTATCGGGGTCAATTTTTACCTGAAATGTCGGATCCTCCTCAGCCAGTTTATTCAGTGCCATCGAAAGTTTATCTACGTCAGCCTGTGTTTTAGGCTCAACAGCCACTCCAATCACCGGATCAGGAAAATCCATAGATTCTAATAATATCGGTTTATGGATTGCACATATTGTGTCACCTGTTTTAAGATCCTTAAATCCGACGCCTGCACAAATATCTCCGGCAGAAATACTTTCTTTCGGGATCTGTTTATTGGCATGCATCTGGAACAAACGGTTAACGCGGTCTCTTTTTCCTGTACGAACATTCAGAACTGTATCACCTGCATGGAGAATACCTGAATATACGCGAAGGAATACAAGACGACCCACAAAAGGATCTGTTGCTATTTTAAAAGCAAGTGCAGCCATTGGTTCATCATCATCAGGTTGTCGGGTAACTTCCTCATCATTTCGAGGATCAATCCCGGTAACGGCCCCTTTGTCAACCGGAGATGGAAGGAAAGCTACAACAGCGTCGAGTAGCATTTGAATACCTTTATTTTTAAAAGCAGCTCCACAAATAACCGGAATAGTAATTCCAGCTACAGCTGATTTTCTCATTGCTGCAAGAACCTCATCACATGTAATGGACTCATGATCATCAATATACCTTTGAAGAAGAGAATCGTCAACTTCGGCCAGTGACTCAACAAGTTTTCCCCGCCACTCCTCTGCTTCAGCCACGAGATCTTCCGGAATCTCTTCGTGCTCAAATATTGTACCCAGGGCAGCATCGTCATGCCAGACAATTGCTTTCATCTCTACAAGGTCGACAACGCCAACGAAATTATCTTCTGAACCGATAGGTATCTGAACCGGAACAGGTACTGCACCAAGTTTATCTTTTATTTGTTGAACTACCCCAAAGAAATCAGCTCCGGCACGGTCCATTTTATTAATAAAGGCTATTCTGGGTACATGGTATTTATCAGCCTGTCGCCATACTGTTTCAGATTGAGGCTCAACTCCTCCGACCGCACAGAAAACAGCGACAGCTCCATCGAGAACCCTCAAAGATCTTTCAACTTCTACTGTAAAATCAACATGCCCCGGCGTATCAATAATATTAATCTTGTACTCCTGATCATTATATTTCCAGTATGTAGTTGTAGCTGCAGAGGTGATTGTAATACCTCTTTCCTGTTCCTGAACCATCCAGTCCATCTGGGCATTGCCGTCATGAACCTCTCCCATACGGTGGGTACGACCGGTATAAAACAGAATGCGTTCTGTTGTAGTGGTCTTACCGGCATCGATGTGGGCCATGATTCCGATGTTTCTGGTATATTTCAGGTTCTTATCCATCTGGTTGTTAAACAGCTTTTATATTTTTAAAAGCGGAAATGTGCAAAAGCTTTGTTTGCTTCAGCCATCCTGTGAGTATCTTCTTTTCTTTTAAATGCTCCCCCTTCCTGGTTGTACGCTGCCATAACCTCTGCTGCCAGACGCTCTGCCATTGAATGACCTGTCCTTTTGCGTGCAAATGAGATCAGGTTCTTCATGCTGATACTGACTTTACGATCAGGGCGAATTTCCATAGGAACCTGGAATGTTGCACCACCTACCCTTCGGCTTTTCACCTCAACCTGTGGTGTAATATTGTCCAGAGCCTGCTTCCAAATCTCAAGCGGGGACTTAGTTTCATTCTTGAGCTTGTCAGCAACAATATCCAGAGAATCGTAGAAAATTTTGTATGCTACAATTTTCTTCCCATTAAACATAAGATTATTCACAAACCTTGTTACATACGGATCATTATACTTTGGATCCGGTAACAGAATTCTCTTCTTTGGTTTTGATTTTCTCATTATCTTATTCCTTTAACTGTTACTTCTTTGGTCTTTTAGTACCATATTTTGATCTTCTCTGAGTACGGCCATCAACGCCGGATGTATCAAGAGCGCCTCTGACAAGATGATAACGGACACCGGGGAGATCCTTTACTCTTCCTCCTCTTATCAATACAATTGAGTGCTCCTGAAGATTATGACCCTCTCCCGGAATATAAGCATTGACTTCTTTCTGGTTAGTAAGCCTGACTCTGGCTACTTTTCTCATAGCTGAATTAGGTTTCTTCGGCGTTGTGGTATAAACACGAACGCAAACTCCCCTCCTCTGAGGACATGAGTCCAAAGCCGGAGCCTTACTTTTATCTACCAGCTTCTTCCTGCCTTTTCTGACTAATTGCTGAATTGTGGGCATAAATACAATTATTTAGCATTAATTTTTACCAAAAAAAATGGTTTGCAAAGGTATTATTTTTATTTCTTAATTTACAAACAAGTCTTCTATTTTTTTTATAACAAAAAAACACGCTTGCCTTACATACCTTATCAATATTAATAAAAAGGCATTCCAACAAGTTTCCAAAAAAATATTTCTTACTTAAATTGTAAGTTATAAACAGGTTCCTTCCCGATTTTTCCCAAGGGAAAACTTTTGTAAACTTACCAGTGAAAGAAAAACCGGTACTCCTGTATTTCAAAAAACTGGTGCAAAGAAAATAAAAAATTTGTAATTATAGCCTCTTTCTTAAACTGTTTTTAAAAAATTATTATTTTTGTCCCCTCAATTTCCAGGTATATAATAAATGTATAACGAATAATATCTACTGAAAGATGAAAACCTATCAATCCGACCAGATTAAGAATATTGCTATTCTTGGTAACTCAGGATCGGGTAAAACGACATTAGCGGAAGCCATGCTCTTCAATGGCGGTGTTATTGAAAGAAGAGGAACCATTGAAGGATCCAATACTGTCTCAGACTACAGACCTATTGAGCACGAAAATGGCAACTCCATCTTTTCGACAGTGCTGTATGCTGAATTCAAAAACAAGAAGATCAATATTCTTGACACTCCGGGGCTCGATGATTTCAGCGGTGGAGTAATATCCTCTCTTTATGCAGCTGATACTGCGGTTATGACAATTAATGTTCAGAATGGTGTTGAGGTCGGAACAGAAATTCATTTCCGGCATGCCGAGAAGGTTAATAAACCGCTTATACTGGTGGTAAATGGTCTGGACCACGAAAAGGCAAACTTTGAAAAATCGCTTGAAATGATGAAAGAACGCCTGAGCAATAACATTATACTCATTCAGTATCCTGTTAATGAAGGTGTTGGTTTCAATGCGGTTATTGATGTTCTTAAGATGAAAATGCTCAGATACGGAAAAGATGGCGGTGCTGCTGAGATTGTTGATATACCCTCAGAACATGCCGACAGAGCAGCAGAACTTCATGCCTCGCTTGTTGAAAAAGCTGCCGAAAGTGATGAGTCGCTTATGGAACTTTTCTTTTCAAATGATACTTTATCTGAAGAGGAGATAAGAAAAGGCATCGTCAAGGGAATCCTAACCAGGGGAATGTTCCCCGTATTCTGTATTTCTGCAAAGAATAATATCGGGGTTGATGATCTTATGGAGTTCATTATCAATGAAGCTCCTTCTCTTTCGGATATGCCTGCCCAAGTTAACAGCAAGGGAAATGAAGTGAAACCAAATCCGGCTGGTCCCGCCTCGGTATATGTTTTCAAATCATCAATTGAAGAACATATCGGAGAAATAAACTACTTCCGTGTCTATTCAGGTAAGATTACCGAAAACCTTGATGTGGTTAACAGTAATAATGGTACAAAAGAGAGACTGTCACAATTATATGTTTGCGCCGGAAAGAACCGCACCAGAGTTCCTGAACTTCATACAGGGGATATCGGAGCATTTGTAAAACTTAAAAATACAAAGACCAATCATACTCTCAATGCTCCGGGAAATGACTGGAAATATGAAGGTGTGAAATTTCCTGAACCAAAGTATCGTACAGCTATTAAAGCTCAGAGCGAGAGTGACGACGAAAAACTTGGTGAAGCTCTTAACAAACTTCACCTGGAAGATCCGACAATTATAATTGAATATTCAAAGGAACTTAAGCAGATCATTGTTCATGGACAGGGAGAATACCACCTGAATATTATGAAGTGGCATCTTGATAATATTTATAAGATCCCTACTAACTTTAATCTTCCAAAAATTCCTTATCGTGAGACAATTACAAAATCAGCACAGGCTGACTACCGTCACAGGAAACAATCTGGCGGCGCCGGGCAGTTTGGAGAGGTTCACATGCTTATAGAGCCTTATGAGGAGGGCTCAACTGAAGTCAACATTCAGAAAATAAATGGGAAAGATGTCAAAATTTCTGTTCGCGACAAGGAAGAAATTGATCTTCCATGGGGAGGAAAACTTGTTTATGTAAACAGTATAGTTGGAGGAGCCATTGATGCACGTTTTCTACCAGCTATCCTTAAAGGGATTATGGAAAAAATGGAAACCGGTCCTTTGACAGGTTCATATGCCCGCGATATAAGGGTTTACGTTTACGATGGTAAGATGCATCCGGTCGATTCCAACGAAATATCTTTCAGGCTTGCAGGTCGTAATGCATTCAGCCAGGCATTTAAGATTGCCGGACCAAAGATCCTTGAACCCATATATGATGTTGAAATTATGGTTCCATCAGAACGTATGGGTGATGTTATAAGTGACCTTCAGGGAAGACGTGGAATGGTACTGGGAATGGCAAGCGAAAAAAGGTTTGAGGTAATTAAGGCAAAGGTACCTCTTGCTGAGATGAACAAGTATTCGACAGCTCTGAGTTCAGTAACCGGTGGCCGTGCATTCTATACTATGAAATTTGCAGAATATGCACAGGTACCTGGTGATGTTCAGGATGCCGTAATTAAAGCTTACGCTGAAGAAGAAGAGGATGAATAGTGTAGAATAATGCATAATTCTATAAAAGAGACCGCCTCAATATTGGGGCGGTTTCTTTATAAAGATACACTAAACTGTCTTCAAAATATCCCATACAAATGCCCTGATGCCAACCTCATCGTTAATGGCATCAATCTTCTTAACTTTATCAAGAACTGTATCAACAAGCTCATCCTCTACGATTGTCAGAACACTTTTATTAATTTCCGGCCAGGCATGAGTACCAAGATGAGGAACACCTGTATTGGTTCCTCTCCCCTGAATATTTTCCCAAAGTGAATACCCTTTTATTCCCAGCTTATCAAGCATATACTCAATTTTTTCAGTATGTGCCTGGTTGTATATTATCATTATTGCTTTCATATTACCGGATATAATTGGTTACTTTTTTGTTACATCATTATTTCCATTTCCGTTCATGAAATCAAATTCTGAATAGACGGCAATGTTTTTGTTACGTTCACCGCGTTTTGCAAAAACTGCATAAACAACAGGAACAAGCACTAGTGTTACAAAAGTAGAAAAGATCAGTCCTCCTATAACCGCAACACCCATCGGGCTCCAGAGTTCTGACCCTGAACCCGAACTCATTGCCAGTGGAAGCATTCCAAGGATAGTAGTAGCTGAAGTCATTAAAACCGGCCTCAGTCGCGATCGCCCGGAAATTGCGATTGCTTCATATAATTCATTACCCCTGTCACGCATCAGGTTAATAAAGTCGACGAGAACAACTGCATTCTTTACTACAATACCGATAAGCATTACGGCCCCTATTCCGGATATGACGCTTAGTGAAGTATGGGTTACAAAAAGTGCTATTGCCACACCGGAAAATGCAAATGGTATTGAGAACATTATTATGAAAGGCATTTTAAGCGACTCAAATTGTGATGCCATTATCAGATAGACCAGAATCAAGCTTATAACCATCAGCAAAGCAATATCCTTGAAAGCATCCATCTGATCCTTTATAGCACCAGATATCTGTACCATTACACCGCCGGGTAGCTTTGTTTCATCAATCGCTTTCTGAACTTCGATCTGAAGATCGGTAAGTGATCGTTTATATGGTGTAAATGAAACATTTACAATCCTCTCTTTACGTTTACGCTGTATATTTGGCGGGGACCAATACTCTTTCACTTTAGCTATTTCACCTAACCTGATCACCTGTCCAAGTGGATTTGTTATGCCAATGTTTTCTATATCAGTTAGAGTGCTTCTTGCATCCTTTTTAAATCGTACAACAACATCATACTCATCACCAAACTGACGAAGCTTTGTAGCTGTCAGGCCATCGACCCTGTTCTTAACGGCATTTGAGGCCATTGCAGTATTGAGTCCGTTTGCCATCATTTTATTCTGATCAAATATTATCTGCAATTCGGGTTTGGATTTATCGCGGCTGATTGTGACATCTTTGGCGCCCTGCATCTTCTTAATCTTACCTGCAAGTTCTTCGGCAACCAGGTTTGTTTCAGCAATATTATAACCGTAAACCTCAACTGCAACTGAGCTTCCACCAAAGCTTCCCATATTATCGGAAGTACTGACAGTAAAGTCAATTATTTCTGGAATTTTAGCAAAGTCACCTCTCATCTCTTCTGCTATTTCGAAAACAGATTTTTTCCTTTCCTTAATAGGTTTCAGACTCAGACTGTAGCGTATTGTATGAGTACCTCCGGCATTAAATATTGAGGCAAATCCGCCCTGATCATCTGAACCTGTTGAAGTTGACATAATGATTACTTCAGGATATTTTGTTTTAATCAGTTCGTCAATTTTATTAGCCGTAAGCAATGTCTGATCTACTCTTGTACCGGTCTGAAGCTGAATAGTTGCTGAAATTCGTGATTGGTCAGCTTGTGGAAAAAACTCAGTTTCAATTACGGTAAACAAACTCATTGAACCTACAAAAACTACCAAAGCAATTAAAGAGACAACTGATTTATGACGCAGGGCCCAGCGTAAAGTTCTTTCATAAAAACGGTCGAGCCAGTTTAGCCCTTTCCTTATGCTTCCGTCGTAGGTCCAGAACGGAGCGTCTTTTTTTATAGGATACCATTTCAACATTAGTGCGCTTAACGTTGGAGTAAGTGTAATAGCTGCAAAAACAGATGTCACAATGGTTATCGATACACTCATACCAAGCTGCTTAAACAGAACTCCGGTAAGACCTTTTACGAAAGTCAGCGGAAAGAACACGGCAACAACCGTCAACGTGGTAACAATAACTGCCAGCCATACTTCATTGGTAGCATAAATGGCTGCTTCCCTCGGACGACTTCCTCTTTCAATGTGCCTTGTAATATTTTCGAGAACCACAATAGCATCATCCACAACCATACCGATAGCTATTGATAATGAAGTAAGCGATATAATGTTTATTGACGCTCCTGATATGAACAGGTAAATAAATGCTACAATAAGAGAAATAGGAATGGTGAGGATAATTATAAATGTTGCTCTCCATCTTCCAAGGAAAAACAGGACGACAAGAATAACGAATATTGCAGCATACATCAGTGTCTCAGTAAGGTTGCTGACTGAATCCTGTATAAAGGTCGCACTATCGAATAATTTTTCAATTTTAACATCAGACGGAAGATCTTTTTTAAGTAATGCAAGAGACTTATCTACCTCTTTTGTAACCTTGACAGTATTGCCCCCGGATTGTTTCTGAATGTACATAGCCATACCTTTGGATCCGTTTACTTTTGTGTCGAGTTTCGATTCGCGGATGGTATCGCGTACTTCCGCAATGTCCTTCAGATAAACGTTACTACCATTGTAGCTGGTGACAACAATATTCTTAACTACGTCACTTTCAGGAAATTCGCCCTGAACCCGTAACGGGTAATCAGTCTTGCCCATCTCAATATATCCTGCGGGCATGTTCATGTTCTCTGCCCTTAGAATACTGCCTATCTGTTCAATAGTAAGGTTATAAGCCTCCATTTTCCGCGGATCGACATCGATATAGATTTTGCGACCCGGAACACCGGAAAGAGAAACTGAGCCCACTCCGTCGATCCTGTTTAATGGGTTGACAATTTTTTCGTCAAGTATTTTCTCGAGGCCGGCATAACTCTCTTTTGCAGTGATGGCATAAAAGATTATGGGCATCATGTTTGTATTGAATTTTATGATAGTAGGCTTTTCACAATCATCAGGCAGATACCTTTCAACCATGCTCAAAGCACTCCTGATGTCGTTCGATGCTTCGTCAAGGTTAGTCCCGTATTCAAAATTCATGAATATGACAGATGTGGCATCACTCGAAGTGGAAGTGATCTCTTTCAGGTTGCTGACTGAGTTCAGTGAATTCTCCAGAGGCTTGGTCACGTTCGATTCAATATCCGAGGCGCTTGCACCCGGATATGTTGTATAGACAACTACATAAGGTAATTCCATCTCCGGATAAAGATCTACCGGTAACTGAACCAGGGAATAGAGACCCATTACCATCAGGGCAACAAAAACCAGGATAGTTGTAACAGGCCTTTTTACTGATGCACTATATATACTCATTTTATTATTATTGAAGTGCTTATAATTATTTTATTATCTCAATCTTATCACCGTTAATGAGGCGTGACTGCCCCTCATTCACAAGCATGTCTCCTTCCTTGAGATTCTTTGATATAATCTCAATCTGATCATCAAACCGCTTTCCTAAGTCAACTTCAACTCTTTCGGCAATATTGTTTTTTTCAACAAAAACATATCTTGTGTTCGTCCCCTCCTGAACAAGAACAGTATATGCAGGAACAACAAAAGTTTCAACCTCACCAAGATCCATTGACACTCTGACAAACATTCCAGGCTTCAGTAGTTCGTTCCTGTTGGGAAGTTCAACTTCCGTAATAAATGACCTGGTTGCGGAATTTATCGTTGGAGCTATTCTGAACACCGTTCCAGTGAAAATTTCATTATTATAAACATCGGCGGTAATTTTAGCCTTCATCCCCTTTTTTATCAAAGGATAATACTGCTCAGAGATGCTGACATTAACTTTTAACGGATCAACCTGCATAACTGTGACCACGGCAGATCTCCCTGTCTGTGTAGATGGTCCTCCTGAATACATTTCTCCATTTTCGAAATATTTTCCGGTCACAACTCCAAAGAATGGAGATTTAAGCTGAGTATTCTCTTTCATGAAATCAACATTTGTTTTTGTAACATCGTACTGGGTTTTCATCTGATCATACTGCTGCTGCTTTGCACTGCCTGACTTTAGTAGTGTATCAATCCTGCTAAGATCTTTCTGTAAATTACTCAGCTGAAGTTCAAGCTGATATAACTGGGTGCGATCCATAAGAAAAAGATCATCACCCTTATTTACTTTGTCTCCCACCTCAACGTATATTTTATCAATCCTTCCTGGGGTTGATGGGGCCATATTAACCTCTTCGAAAGGAAGTATTGATGCGGTGTAGTCAATGGTTCTTGAAATGTTGGTTTTTGAAAGGGTCATAACCTTTACAGGAATTGCTTTCTTATTTGCCGTCTGATCCTGAGTTGAGGTTGCATTATTGGTTTTGGATGAACAACCGGAAAGAATGATTCCGAGGATCAATATTGCTGAAATTGTTTTAAAGTATTTCATTATAATTAATTTTGATGGTTTCCATTTTTGGTTAACTACATGTTATCTAATAATTTGTCCAGTGCCAGTTTTGTCTGAAGCAGATTCATTAGCGCCGATACATAATTATTTTCTGCCTGCAGATAGAGACTGTTGGCCTGAGTAAGCTCAAGGCTTGATGCCATTCCCTGCCTGAATTTATTTTCCATACTTGAATATACTCTTTTCGAGACTTCAACATTGTCTTTCTGGCTGTTATACTGAATATTGGCATTTACCAGGTTATAGCGAAGCTGTTTTTCCTGTATTTTCAACTTTTCAGTGACCATATCTTTTGTTGTTCTTGCTTTCTCAAGATTGATCTCAGCTTTTTTGATTTTAGTGTACTTCTGTCCGCTTGCAAAAATCGGTATTGAAAGCTGTAGACCAGTCATTGAATTGCGGAACCATTGTTGGTTTGAAATTTTATCACCCATACCATTGATTCCATAATTATAAAATCCGGCCAGAGATGGAAGAACAGCTGCTTTTTGTGTTTTCAGCTGCAGAGATGACATCATTTCCTCTCCTTCTATCAATCTGTAGTCGACATTTTTCGTATGGTCGAACTGTTGTGAAAGAAGAGCTTCAACATTAACTTCCCTGATAAGGCTTTCAAGAGTCTCTTTCAAAATGATCTTTGTATCGGCTGTAACACCGAGCTGAAACCTGAGAAGATTATAATTAAGTTCAATTGCACGTTGCATTGAGCTCCGGGAGTTTTCTACCATTGTAACATTTGATACCATCTGATCAATATCAGTTTGCTCTGCCATGCCGGCTGAATACATGGCCCTTGTCGATTTAAGAGTTTCATTCAGGTTTGATATATTCTTATCGAGAATTTCCAGGGATTTTTCAGAAACCAATATCAGAAAATATGCCGTGCTGACCGATTCCTTAGTATCAAGTTCTGATTTTTTAAGATTATCTGAACTTAATTTCTGAGCAAGTTTTGTCGTCTCTATTCCAATGTAAAATGGGGCATTGAAGAGAAGCATTGTTGCCTGAATACTGGCTCCCGAGTTGTACTGAGACCCGAATGTCACTGGTATTTTGGTACCTGGTTGTCCAAAAAACTCACCCGGTAAAAGAGTTGTCATTAATTTCAGATTATCTTCAAAAGAACCTGAGGCGCTGAGTTGCGGCAATCCGGCAGAAATGGTTTCCCATAATGCAAGTTTTGATGACTGTACATCAAGTTGTGCCGAAATCATCATCTTATTATGCAGAATGGCATAATCCTGCGCCTCTTTAAGAGTCAGATTTAATTCACTGTTGATTGCCTGCGGGTAATTTATGCCTCCGGTCAGTAAGAGGAGCAGTGAAACTGTCAATAACTGTCTTTTTCTCATATTATCTTTTGTTTTCACATTTTATTTTTTTTGCTTAAAAAATCAGAATTCTATCTCGTGTTTATTAATCAGATAGATTCCCTCGGATGTTGATATACCCCTGAGGAAATTGATAACGACATTTCTTATAACATCACGACGTGAAAACTTCTCATATGGATAAAGATTAGTATCCATTGTCGATCTGAATAAAGTGAATAAACACCTGTTAACAAGGTCTGCGTTGATTTCCCTTCTAAAAAGTTTTTCTTTAATGCCCCGTTCAATCACCTCTAAATTATTACTGTAATCCGGCATTTCGTATTTATTAGATTTATTCACCAGAACCTCATTATGATATTTCTTCATATCAGAAAAAAAAGCAGGACTAATCTGCTGAAAATGATCACTGTTAATTTCAAGCAGTTTAAATATTGCTGCAATAGCATTTTCTGACTCATCGAGAACTTTTTTGACTAAATCCTTTTGCTTTTCAACCATCCAGGTCAAAACACCAATCAGCAACTCATCCTTGTCAGAAAATACTTCATAAATGGTTCTTTTTGACATACCCAGTTGAGTTGCAATGGAATCCATTGTCACTGCTTTTATGCCATAGGTCCTGAATAATTCTGCTGCTCCCTGAATTATCCTGTCTCTGCTATCCATAGTTTAAGAAAATATTTGATGCAAAAATATAAAAACTTTTTTAGTTTACATAGTTTTATTTGTCAAATATCGGTAAAATCCAGTAAACCGCAGAATATGACCGGTGAATAGCGAAATGAGTAATGGTATAAAGGCGCAAGGGGTAAAGGCATAATGGCATTGTAATAAATATTTTTATAACTTGCCGTTGTGCTGATATATTAATCTATCACAAAATGTCAATCCCTAATATTATTTACCAGGTCGATGCATTCACGACACAGCCGTTCAAAGGGAATCCTGCAGGAGTCTGCGTACTGGATTATGAGCCTTCCGTGGTATGGATGCAGAATGTTGCCATGGAGATGAATCTTTCCGAAACAGCATTTATCTTTCCCGGAAAAGATTGCCGGTCCATAAGATTCTATACGCCTGAGGCTGAAATCAATCTCTGTGGACATGCCACATTATCTGCGTCGCATATTTTTTATGAAAGGAAAATGGTGAGAAGTAAAGAGGAGATCAGGTTTTCATCAAAAGCTGGTGAACTTAGGATTAGAAAGCTGGAAGATTGGATTACAATGAATTTTCCATCCTACCCTTTAGAAAAGAAAAATATAACTTCTCTCTTTGAAGAACTAACAGGCATAAGACCAGTCGAATTATATACTACTGAACATGGATGGACACTTGCCTTACTTAAAAACGAAAGTGAAGTCATAAATTTAAACCCACATTTCTCTCTTATGAAAAATTCTGAATTCGGTGATCTGATTGTAACAGCACCCTCTTCAGATCCTGATTTTGATTTTTGTGTAAGATGCTTTGCTCCTGCTCTTGGCATTAATGAAGATCCTGTGACTGGTTCAGCTCATTGTGCTCTCGTACCGTTCTGGAATATGAAAACAGGAAAAACAGACTTTGTCTCGCACCAGGTTTCAAAAAGAAGCGGAGTCTTAAAAGTTTCACTTAAAGGAGAAAGAGTGGAAATTTCAGGACAAGCTAAAACAATTTTTAAAGCTGATCTGTTCGTGTAGGAAGGCGCTGTGGTGCAAAGGTTCTATGGCAAAACGGCAAAAGTTAGAATTGCTTTAGCTCTTGGACCATTATACCTTTGAGCCATTGTTCTTTTTTTCATCTGTATAAATAAAGGAATCCTCTGTATGGTTTACCGTTATAAATCTTATCATCCCATCCTTGAGCGCGGATAATATAAAAATAGACCCCTGGTGTCGCCTTTGATGAAGAGTTGTTAACATTGCCATTCCAACCTTTCCAGTCTTTTAAACTATCTCCCTCCCCTGAGAAAAAGTAGACCATTAAACCACTCCGGCTGAAAATCTCAACACTTATTGATCGTAAAGATTTGGATTCAACAATAAAGTAATCATTGATCCCATCTCCATCGGGGGTAAAAACATTCGGTATATTAAGCTCCGAAGGGTCAACTACCACTTTATCAAACCTCAACGAATCGACACACAGCAGATTACTTGTTACAGTCAATTTTACTGAATACTCACCAGGATGGTAATAAATATGTGGCAATGGATTTTCCAATTCTGAAATTGAATCATCCCCAAATTCCCATCTGTAAACAGAACCTCTCACTGAATTATTTGTAAAAGCCGCTTTAAGAGGAGCATCCCCATTAACAGGGTCAACTGTAAAATCTGCTTTAACAGTAATTGAAGTAAATGGGAATGATGACACTGAAGTGCAAAGGAAGCTGTCAACAACCTGGAGCTTATAGGTTACATCTTCAATAGGCGGTGTATATGTTACCGGATTAAGATCAATACTGGGATAAGGGATTATGGAAGTCGGGGCAGATGACCATGTGAAAGTAAATGCGTTCTTTAGCCTTATTGCTGTTCCGTCAGCAGAATCCTTATAATAAAAAGTATCTACAGCTGCTTTCCCACTTAAAGCAACATAATCGCAGGTGTAATTCTGAAGACTGGCATGCGCTACAGGTGAATCAAGAAATATCCAGCCAACCAGACTTTTATCGTATCCGCCCGCATCCGTAATTCTAACCATGTATCCACCCTCATCAAGATTGGCTGAAGTCGAACTATTTACTGCTGGATCTGTTTTTAAAGAAATGCTGAAGCTCTTGGTAATATCACTCCATTTGTACCACGAAAAATTAAAAGGGCCCGTTCCACCCGGGCTGACAGCCTGAATAGTCCCTTTTTGTGTTCCAGAAGAATTGCAGTAAATAAAAACCGGGTCATGAACAGTTGAAGGCGGAGAATAGGTAGTAAATCTCAGAGCACTCATACCCGGAGCAGAAAGCTGAGCCAGGCAGACTACTGGTAAAAGGAAAATAAAAATAAATAAGAAATAACGCACAGGTATTCCGGTCTTTTTTATAATAACGCTTTTAAAAAATATTTGGTACAATTAATTACAATTATAATAAAATCCGGCTAAGTTTTATTAATCAAGATGAAAGACCTCCTCCATATTCGCCCACCATTCACCTTTTGCACGGGTGGCAACAGGATCCTGCATCGGTTCCATAATTGCCCACCACTCCTGCGTTTTCGGATCCGCAGCCATTTTTGCCATATCAACGGCAAAATCAGTACCGGTATATTCAAAATATGCATAAAGCTTCCCGTCTTTATGGAAGATTGAATAATTATGAATATTGCATTTTGTTATCATATCAAGAACACCTGGCCATACCGCTGAATGGTATTTTTTATATCGTTCAAAATGTTCCGGTTTTACACCAATTATCTGACCAAATCTTTTCATGGTTTCGTTGGATTTAATTATTTACTTAATTCATATTTAAAACAAGTTCTAATGTCCTCAATCATTCAGAAGCATTATTTCATATATACCTGGAGCTCCTGAAAAGGAACTGATAACCAATCGTATAATTTGTGCTTCAATTGGTTTAAACACAATTTCCGCATTTGGTCCGATTGTAGTTCCATTATAAAAGGTTTTCCAGTCATTCCCCGATTTATATTGAAGTTCAAATGTTTTGATATTCTTCCCGCTTTCAAATAAAACAGTTTTTGTAAGTCTTTGGGTCTTTCCCAGATCGATTTCCACCCATGGTGCTTTATCATTCTCAGCTGGTTGCCAGAAAGCTCCGCTCCAGTCGCCATTATTAATTGATTTAAGATCCATCCACTGAAAATTTATCCATCTGGGAACTGAATTGGATGAAGCATTGACTTTTTTCATAAAAGAAAGAGAATGTGGTGCAATCTCCATTGGCTTTATTTCCATTGCATTCCCTGCAACTTCAATTTCAACAATTGTGTTGATTGGTTGTAAAAGCTTTCCATCAAATTCAATAGTATATTCTCCATTTTGTATACTGAACTTTGCACTACCCCCTCCTGCAAGACTGCATTTCATTATCTTCATCCCAAAATCAGGAAGAGTTATTTTTGGCGAATTTCCAAACCACTTCAGGATATGCAGATATATTTTATTCCCTTTTCGGGTACTCACTCCCCAGTCGGTTGGTTTAAATGGACCTCCGCGGGTACCGTAAATAGTATATCCGTATTTTTCGAGCCACTGACCCATTTCCTTTAATCGTTCGATCTGCACTGGTTCAATTGAACCATCGGGTTTGGGACCGACATTGAACAAAAAATTTCCATCTCCCCCCGCAGAACGAATAAGGCTATGAAGACATTGCTCCAGCGACTTAACCTCATCATTTGGTTTATAGGCCCATTGACGCCCGATTGTCATATTCGTTTCCCATGGCCTGGTATTCTGGAAAGTACCTATCCTCTGTTCCGGTGTGTTAAAATCGCCTTTTGCACCTGTCCGGTCATTAACCAGAATATCGGGTTGCACTTTACGGATAAAATCAATAAGACCCTGACCCCTTACAGTATCAAATTGCTGGGGAACATCATACCACATAACAAGCAATGGTCCATAGTTCTTTATTATTTCAACAGATTGATTCTTAAGATATTCGGTATACCTATCAAGATTTGAGGTCTCCCTTTTAACAGTTCCGCCGGGGCTGGTTAAGGGGAAATCTGGGTTGTGCCAGTCACATGTTGAATGATAAAATCCAAGAGCAATCCCCTCTTTTTTACAGGCTTCGGAAAGTTCCTTCATCACATCCCTGTGAAAAGGAGTATTCATTATATTATAATCAGTATATTTAGTATTCCACTCGCAGAAACCATCGTGGTGCTTGGATGTAAAAACGATGTATTTCATCCCGGCTGCCTTCGCAACTTGCACCCACTCTAATGCATTGAATTTGATCGGATTGAACTGCTTGTAAAGAGCATCATATTCTTCAATCGGGATCTCTTTCCCTCTTGACCAGCTGATTTCAGTCCCCTTAAGACTTACGGGTCCCCAGTGAATAAACATACCAAAACGGGCATCCTTCCACCATTCAAGACGTTCTTCTTTTGAAGTAAAGGTTTGGGATAATAGGTTTGTCAGAAAAGAAAAACCTAAAAGGAATGTAATCAGTTTCTTCATTTTACTATATCGGTTAATAAAAAACAGCCTGTTCTATCTACCATTAAATTCTTTAACTGCGTCAAACATTGTAACTATGTTCTGAGGAGGAACATCCGGAAGTATATTATGAACTGTATTGAATACGAATCCTCCTCCTTTTGAGAATACTTCCATCCTCTCCAACACTTGCGCGCGAATTTTTTCCTGTGTTCCTGCATTCAACATTCCTGCAGTTTCTATTCCTCCTCCCCAGAAAGTACAATCATTGCCAAATTCTTTTTTCAGGAACACTGGATCCATTCTGAATGCATTGGTCTGAACAGGGTTAAAAATTTCAATTCCTGCTTCGATCAGGTCAGGCATCAGAAGTGAAATAGAACCGCATGAATGAATAAAAGTATGCATTTTACTATGTGATTTTACATAATCACACAATATTTTATGCCTGGGCTTAAAAAGCTGTCGGTATATTTCAGGTGCCATAGAAGGTCCGGAGGTCATTCCCAGATCGTCTCCAAAACGAATTATATCAACTATATCTCCGACTGATTTACAGACTTTTTCGAGGGTCGCAAGGTGTCTGATCAAAAGCTCATCAAGAAGCTTTTCGACATTTGATTGATCACACATTAGATCCAT
>Ga0182017_10000259_pt1 | contig 41288 bp, 24 predicted proteins | sample 712E3DmetaG_FD_120492 | JGI IMG/M metagenome (GOLD analysis project Ga0182017, IMG submission 120492) | Permafrost microbial communities from Stordalen Mire, Sweden - 712E3D metaG | ecosystem: Environmental > Terrestrial > Soil > Wetlands > Permafrost | place: Sweden: Stordalen | collected... | reverse complement strand
GCCTACGAATGCGACATCGCCTACGGCACGAACAACGAGTTCGGTTTCGATTACCTTCGCGACAATATGGCCTCCTCGCCGAACCAGCTCGTACAGCGGGAGCTGAACTATGCCGTTATCGACGAAGTGGACAATATCCTCGTCGACGAAGCGCGAACGCCGCTTATCATATCGGGCCCGGTCACCAAGTCCAACAAGGAATACGAGGAACTCAAGCCCCGCGTCGAAAAACTGGTGCACGCACAGGAGCTTTACGTCCAGAAAGTCGTGGCCGAGGCCGAAAAGCTCATCAATCAAGAAGGAAAGGAAAACGAACTGGGACTCAAGCTTCTTATCGTGAAAAAAGGGTCCCCGAAAAACAAGAATTTGCTGAATCTGCTTAAAGAAGAAGGCACTTCAAAGTATATGAAGGCGGTGGAGACGGAATATCTTCGCGAGAAGAAGCTCTATGAAATTGAGGAAGAGCTTTTCTACGTTATCGACGAATCCGGGCACAGCGCCGAAACCACTGAAAAAGGCCGCGCTCTCGTCGGCGGAGCAAATACGGAATTCTTCATCGTGCCCGACCTGTCGGAAATGCTGTCGAAAATCGACGCCGACCCGGCAATTCCGCCTGAAGAAAAACCCGCGAAACGGGAGGAAGCGCACCGCATCTATGCCGACCGCTCCGAGCGCATCCATAGCGTCAGCCAGCTTCTGCGCGCGTATGCAATGTTCGAGCGCGATGTCGACTATGTCGTGCAGGACGGTCAGATACTCATCGTCGACGAATTTACCGGTCGTATCCTTCAGGGCAGGCGTTACAGCGAAGGGCTGCACCAGGCATTGGAAGCCAAAGAAGGGGTGAAGGTGGCGGGTGAAAACCAGACCCTGGCCACAGTCACCTTCCAGAACTTTTTCAAAATGTATAAAAAAATAGCCGGAATGACCGGTACCGCCGTTACCGAAGCGGCGGAATTCAACGAAATCTACAAACTGGACGTTGTGACGGTTCCCACCAACCGTCCGATGGTCCGCAAGGACTATGAAGACGAAATATACCGGACCCAGCATGAAAAATACACGTCGGTAGTCGAGGAAATCACCGAGTGCTGCGAAAAAGGCCAGCCCGTGCTAGTCGGAACGACGTCCATCGAAAAGTCGGAGCTTCTCAGCAAATTTCTCGTACGCGCCGGTATAACGCACGAAGTGCTCAATGCGAAACAACACGCAAAAGAGGCCACGATCATCGCCCAGGCCGGACGTTTAAAGGCGGTCACCATCGCTACGAACATGGCCGGCCGCGGAACGGACATCGTCCTGGGCGGGAACTTCGAGATAATGTCGAACAATGAGTTGATAAAAGAAGGAATAGACCCCGACGACCTGACGATGGATGAAAAGCGCAAGAAGTTCGCAAAGCTGTATAAACAGCTTGCGGAGGAACATATAAAGGTCGTGGAATTGGGGGGACTGCACATTATCGGCACGGAGCGCCACGAAGCGCGCCGTATCGACAACCAACTCCGCGGCCGCGCGGGACGGCAGGGAGATTCAGGGTCGTCGAAATTCTTTCTGTCTCTGGACGATGACCTCATGCGCATTTTCGGCTCGGAGCGGATCGCCGCGGTCATGGACAGGCTCGGCGCCCAGGAAGGCGAGGTCATTTCCCACCCCTTTGTCAGCCGGTCGATCGGCAGCGCGCAAAAACGGGTGGAGGCCCGTAACTTCGAGATCCGAAAACACCTTAAAGAATATGACGACGTGATGAACCTCCAGAGAAACGAGATTTACGGACTGCGCCAGCGCATCCTCAAGGGCGAAGACATAAAAGATGAAATGCTCGACCAGTCGGCCGCGACCCTCGAAGCGATCATTTACAAATACACGCAGAAAGGCGCGTACCCGGAGAATTGGAACCTCAAGGAACTGTACAGTGAAGTACAGACCCTGTTCGGCGTGGTCTATCGCATTCCAGACACGGAGCTGAACAGCAAAACACAGGACATTTTGTTTGATGATGTGTGGAAAGAAATAAAAACGCGCTATGAAGAAAAAGAACAGCGGGTCGGAAGCCAGATCATGCGGCAGCTGGAGCGCGGCGTATTTCTTATGGTCATCGATAACTTGTGGAAAGACCATTTGTACGAAATGGACCATCTTAAAGGGGGCGTGCAGTACCGGGCATACGGTCAGAAGAACCCATTATACGAATACCAGCGTGAGGCACTCAAGGCATTTGAAGAACTGCGCGACACCATTTCCCGCGAGGTCTCGTCGCTTATTTTCCGCGTGGAAGCGGTCCAGGAAGAAGACCGCATGGGGTTGGAACGGTCGAAGACCATGCACGGCGAATTCGACATTTTCTCTTCGGGCGAAGCCCCTCCGCAGCCGCAGCAACAAGCGCAACAGCGCCCGCAACCGGTCGGAAACCGCGCCGCGTCATCGGGCGGCGGCAAGCCCATGCCCGTCCGTGTCGAGCGGCAGATCGGAAGGAACGACCCGTGCTGGTGCGGGAGCGGTAAAAAATACAAGAAATGCCACGGAAACGTATGAGCCGAGTCCTTGGCCTCCGAGGCCGAGACCGTGGCGGTCGAGGCCTTTTAATAACCTTCGAAGGAATTGACGGATGCGGTAAAAGCACGCAAGCGGCGCTGGTGAGAGACGCATTAGTCAAGAAAGACGTCCCGTGTATCGTCTCACGTGAACCCGGAGGGACCGCGATAGGTGAAAAAATACGCGACATCCTCCTTTCCCCGCACCACGCGGAAATGTGCGATGCCTGTGAACTGCTTCTCTACATGGCGGCGCGCGCCCAGCATGTACGACAAACGATAGTTCCCGCCATGGAAGGCGGCGCGGTGGTCCTGTGCGACCGCTTTGCAGAGGCGACATTTGCCTATCAGGGGTTCGGCCGCGGCCTGCCTCCGGACCTGCTGGAAAAAATAAACTCCTTTGCGACCGCGTCCCTGCGGCCGTCCTTCACCTTTGTTTTCGACATACCCGTGGCAGCCGCATGTGAGCGCCTCAGGAAAACGGGGAAAACAGCCGACCGGTTGGAGGGATGCGGCGGGGAATTTTATGAAAAAGTACGGAAAGGATATTTATCACTGGCGCGGAAATATTCAAAACGCATCATGGTGTTGAACGGGCAGGTCCCGGTTGAAGAACTGTCGGCCATAATCAGCGAAAAGGTTTTGGAATTATACCGTCAAATTTAAAAATATGCGATTTATGACGGAATAATGATTTATTTTAATAAAATTCTTTACATCAAAGGTTGTTTGCCAACGTGGAGAACACATGACAAAAAATTCGGACAATGATTCGCGAAAGACATTATCCAAAAGCATGCCCTTATTTGGATTGATCATTCTTTTTGTGACAATCGCGGGCCTGGCGGTGGACGTTTCCAAATCGGACGGGGATTCTTTTTATACGGACATCATGAGGTTTGAACATGTGGCGCTTAAAATCCACCAGAATTATGTCGAAAGCATGGATTCCAAGCTGCTTATGGACCGTGCGATCGACGGGATGTTTCAAATCCTTGATCCGCATTCAACCTACTTCGAAAAGAAACAATTTGACGAGTTGATGATCCAGACCGAAGGAAAATTCGGCGGTTTGGGAATACAGATTTCGATACGCGATAAAGTATTGACGGTCATGACCCCCATTCCGGGCACCCCGGCCGAGCGCGCCGGGATCCAGTCCGGCGACCAAATCCTGAAAATAAACGGCAAATCGACCGCGGGCATCACCATCGACGAGGCAGTGGGAAAATTGCGGGGCGAGCCCGGCACCGACGTCACGATCAATGTCCGCCGCAGGGGAGAAAAAGACCTTGACTACAAGATAACGCGGGAAATCATCCATATCAAGGCCGTGCCCTATTACGGGGTATTCAACGACAGTATAGGCTATGTCACCCTGAAAACGTTTTCCGAAGACGCGGGCAAGGAAGTGGGAAAAGCCGTACGGGAGCTTTTAAAACGGAAGATTAAAGGCATTGTCCTTGACCTTCGTTATAATCCGGGAGGTTTGCTGCCCCAGGCGATCGAAGTGGCGGAAAAGTTCCTTCCGCAAAAATCCCTTGTTGTTTACACAAGAGGAAGAATGCAGAACCAGAACCATGAATATTACGCAACCGAAAATCCGGTCCTTCCGCAGGACATCCCGATGATCGTCATGGTGAATTACGCATCGGCATCGGCCTCGGAAATCGTGTCGGGCGCGATCCAGGACTGGGACAAAGGCCTCATCGTCGGCGACACGACGTTTGGGAAAGGGTCGGTGCAGAGCATTCTGCCGATCGACGAAGACCATCATTTGAAGCTGACGACCGCCTTTTATTATACGCCTTCGGGACGATGTATCAATAAGCCTGAAAATGGGATCCGGGGCAAAGGCGCAAAAAATGATGATAACGAGGACGCCGATGCCGAAGAAGGGGAAAAAGGTAAACAAAACCCTAAAGATACGTCCGTTAAAAAAGACACGACGACCTATAAAACAAACAAGGGAAGGACCGTTTTCGGCGGGGGCGGTATAGTGCCCGACACGATCGTCAAACAACCTATACCGGATTTCCTGGTGCGGTCATTGTTCATCAAAGACGCGTTTTTCTCATTTGCAAATACGGAGTACAACAAATTAAAGGCGAAACGCATTAAGATCGACTCCACGTTCGCCGTGAGCGGCGAAATATACGCGGACTTCCAGCACTATCTGGATTCGACCCATTTCAAGTTCCAGAACCAGGCGCAGGTGATGTTTGAGGATTTCAAGCTGCGATCGGGTATCGTCAACGACACGGTAAAAGACACCTCAAAAAAAGCCAGGGACGCCGCGGCCGCGGAATTGGTGAAACCTAAATGGGCAAAGGACGATCTGGAGACCATTAGGAAGGCCTCCGTGCAGCTCGATAATATTTTATCGCAGGAAAGCAAGCGTGAATTTTCAGAAAATTCCGATGAAATTAAAAAGTACGTCAAAGACGCATTACTGGCCAGGGAACTTGGGCAGGACAGCGATTATATGTATCGTTTGAAACTCAAAGACGACGTCCAATTCAAGGCCGCGCTCGCTTTGTTCTCTAATAAGGCCGCGTTCGAAAAACTGTTAAAACCAAAAGGAAAATAACTTTATAGAAGCAGGAGTTTCGTTATATGATTCAGCAAATGAGGAATAATGCCGCGATCATCATGTGGATCGTCATCATCGCGTTTGTCGCGACGATTGTTTTCGCCTGGGGCATGGACCTGACCAGCCGGTCGAGGACGAAAAATGTCATCGGACGGGTGAACGGGAAGGAAATAACCGTCAACTATTTCGAAAAAATGGTCGAACAGGAACGGGAAAAGCAGCGGGAACAATCGGGCGGGGCCGAAATGCCTCCGTACCAGTCGAGAATGGTCCCGCGCCAGGTCTGGGAAACGGAAGTCAACAAGCTTTTGATTAAAGACCTTTTTGTAAAGATGAAAATCGGGGCATCGTCCGACCAGATCTATGAATTCATCAAGAAGAACCCTCCGCGCGAAGTGTATTCGGCCCCCCAATTCCAGACCGACAGCGTATTCGACACCTCAAAATTCATCAAGTTCCTCAACACCCCTCAGGTCTATGAAAACGAGGGGATGCAGATGCTTGAGCGGTATACGCAGGATTTTTCCATTCCCATGCAGACCCTGCGGATATTGCTTTCATTCCAGTCCGATCCTTCGCCGTCCGAGGTGGAACGTGAATACCGGGCGGAAAATGAAAAAGTAAAATTCGAGTACGCTAAAATCAGCGTTTCAAGCTTTAAAGCGGAATCCTCCGAAGTTTCCGGGGCAGCCGTTGCCCGCTATTACAAGGAACATTCCGACAGCTTTAATTCCGATGAACAGGCGGACCTTTATTTCGTGAAGGTGCCTAAAATTTCGACGGTAAACGATGAAAAAATCACCTACAATGACGTCATGGAAATAAGAAAAAAGACCGCTAACAACGATTCCCTGTTTCAGGAGGAGGCCAAGCTTGAGTCCGACGACGACGCCACCGCCGCGCACGGCGGGGACCTGGGATGGATCTCCAAAGGCGCCATGGAACCGCTATTCGATTCGACGGTTTTTTCGATTCCCCTGAATTCTGTTTCTTTACCAATCAGAACACAGACGGGTTTCCATCTGGTCCTGGTTGAGGAGAGGGAAACCAAAGACGGGAAGCTTCAGGCCAAGGTACGCCATATTCTCCGAAAAGTCGCGCCTTCAGGGGAGACGATGGACCGTCTTAACGCGCAGGCCGATTCACTGCATCGAGAGATATCGAGTGAAGGGATCAAGGCCGTGATGAAAAAATCCAGCGGCGTTTCCGTTGACTCGACCGGATTCTTCAAAAGGGGAGAGGTCATTCCCAAGGTCGGGTATGTGTCCGGGGTCAGTTCGTTCGCTTTCAATCATGAAATCGACGACGTTTCCGACATATTTGAAAACGAGGACGGATTTTATATCGTCCAGATCAAACAGAAACTTAAAAAAGGGCCCGTACCTCTTGATATAGTCAAGGACAAGATCGTCCAGATATTTTCCGATTCCATCAGGCTTGAAAAAGCCCGTAGATATTTTGACGATGTTCTCAAAAAAATCCCGGACAAAAACGCGATCGCGTCTTTGTCGACAATGGATCCGCTTCTTACGTGCGGCGTCACCGACTCGGTTTCGCGCATGCAATTCATTCCGCAGGTGGGCTATAACAATACCGTCGTGGCCGCTGCTTTCGCGCTGCCCGACGGGAAAGTGTCCGGTCCCGTCACCGCGTCTGGGGCCGTATTTATCGTGAAACCGCTGTGGCACAGACGCATCGATGCGGTCCCCGCCAACAGCCTTGACATCGCGACGCTTCGCCAGAAGATGGAGTCGCAGGCGGCGGAAAAGATTTATATGGATTGGTATCTGGACCTTAAAAGCCGGTCGGACGTCATCGACAACTTAAAACAGTTTTATATGGATTAGGTTCTGTAGGCGAATTATATACGCTTTTAGCGTAGATAATTACCCGTACAGAACCTTATCTGCCTGCCTGCCGAAGCAGCAACGCAGGCAGGCCCTTAAGCAGGCTAGATGAAGAACTACATACTCGACACCACCGTTTTATTGTACGACGCCCAGGCGCTTTTTAAGTTTGAAGAAAACAACATTTATATCCCTATCACGGTCATTGAAGACATCGACCGTTTCAAGAAAGACCTGAGCGAAACCGGACGCAACGCCCGCCAGACGTCCCGGTATCTTGACGATCTGAGGAAAAAGGGGCCTCTTTCCGCGGGCGTCAAGATTGAAAGCGGCGGTACGCTTATTGTCAAGCTTGACGCCGATTCGATCTTTAGGCGCATGCCGCGCGAACTCCAGGGCAATCCCCGCGACAACCTGATCCTCGCGATAACCCTCGACGTCAAGGAAAAATCGGGAAACATCCCCACCGTTTTCGTCAGCAAGGACATCAACCTCAGGATCAAGGCCGACGCCCTCGGCTTGGTGGTCGAGGACTATAAGTCCGACAAGGTCGACATCGAGGAACTCTACACCGGGTATATTGACATAAAAGTAAAATCCGAAGTGGTGTCGGCTTTTCATGAACAGGGCTGGGCGCCGCATGAAGGCGGTGAAAAACTGTACGCCAACCAATATATCGCGCTCGTGGATTCCTTAGACGCCTCACGCTTTGCCCTGGGAAGGTACGTTCGGAAAGACAACAAAATCGTCAAGCTTGCCCGGGAAGACCGCGACGGGATGTGGCGCATCAAACCACGGAACCGCGAGCAGATATTTTCGATGGACGCGCTGCTTAACGACGCAATACAACTGGTGACCCTTGTGGGTATCGCAGGCACGGGGAAAACGCTTTTAGCGGTCGCGGCCAGCCTGTATAAAACCGTCGACGAAAACGTTTACAACCACGTACTCGTTTCCAGGCCGACTCTCCCCATGGGCAAGGACATCGGTTTTCTTCCCGGGACCGTGGAAGAAAAACTGGCGCCGTGGATGTATCCGATCGCCGACAATGTCGACCTGCTAATGCGCAGCGAGGCGAAGGCGCGGCGGCACATACGCGGCTTCAAGGAATTGCTCGAAAGCGGGATACTCATTGTGGAGCCTTTGACCTACATCAGGGGCCGATCGATCCACAACCAGTATCTGATCGTCGACGAGGCGCAGAACCTCACGCCGCATGAAATCAAGACCGTCATCACCCGCGTGGGAGACGGCACCAAGATAATCCTCACCGGCGATCCCTATCAAATCGACAATCCCTACATCGATTCCTCAAGCAATGGCCTGACCTACGTGGTCGAACGGTTCAAGGACCAGGATGTCGCGGCGCACATCACCTTTTCCAAAGGCGAACGGTCGGTTCTTTCGGAGCTTGCGGCCAATTTGCTGTAAATTACGGTAATAAAAATCAATACGGAAAAAACAGGGCCGAGGCGTTGTTTTTCATGAGCGTTGCCCCTGAACCGCTTCCCATGTCGCCGACAAGATACACCGAATAAGTGCCTGATGAATTCACATTCATCGCACGGGTGATTTCAAATGGGGTTGAGCTGGTGCTCGCCGAATTGCCCATTACCATTGCCATATACTTAGAGTCCACAAGATTGGTCAAGGACAAGGACGCGCGCGCGCTGTACCACGAGGCGCTGGAGAAAACAACGTAACCGGACGCATCAAAAATAATAAGCCCGGGGCCGGGGACCGTGATCGAAATGACGGGGGAAGAGTAAGTTTGGGCGGCGAGAAGCGCCTTGTAGGCATTGAGACGCCCCGTGCCGAGCTTACCGGCATATCCGGGGTTTTTCGCGTCGATATTATCGGTGGAACTCAGCAAAATCGCCTTCAATTCCGGAGCGGACAATTTTCCGGGAACATACGAAAGCACAAGCGCCGCGACACCGGAAACATGAGGGCACGCCATGGACGTTCCCTGGAGAAAGCCATAGAGCGTATCCGGCGTCGACGTATACGTGCTGAACACGCCCCTTGAATCGGTGTCCGAAGTCATTTCTCCACCCGGCGCGGAAAGGGCGACCCATGTATCGTAATTCGAATAATACGAGCGCACGTCATTATTGTTCGTTGCGGCCACGGCGACCACTCCCGAATAGCAGCCCGGATACCACTTCCCCGAAGCATTGTTATTTCCCGCCGCAAAAATCGTGATGCCCCCGGAAAGGACTGTGCCCCCGCCGTTCCGGTTGAAATAGTCTATGGCGTTAAGCACCGACTGTTCGTAAACGCCCACGCTGGTATAACCCCAGCTGTTTTGCGCGATGGCCGCGCCGCTGTCGGCGGCATAGATGAAGGCCTGGGCAAAGCCTCCGGACGTCGTGGCGGTGAAAACCTGGCAGGACATAAGCCGCACCCCATCGCCCGAACCGCTCCCGCCCGCGATGCCGGATACTCCTATATTGTTATTGGTGAGAGCGGCAATGGTGCCCGCGACATGGGTGGCGTGGAAGTAAGGAGTGATCGTGGTATTGCCGTTTATAAAGTTATATCCTCTGCCTTGCCACATATTCCCCGCAAGGTCGGGATGGTCGTATTTAATGCCGCCGTCAATTACCGCGACGATGACGTTCGGGTTTCCTCTTGTTAAATCCCACGCTTCGGGCAGGTGAATGTCGCACCCGGCCGTTCCGCCGTTCTGACCGGTATTATGATAATGCCATTGTTTGGCGAACCCCGAGTCATTGGGCACCCAGAGCAATGTTTTTTTATATACGGGCTCCGCAACTTCAATTTCCGCAAGGTTTTGATACTCGGAAATTATTTGTTTTATGTCCGCGCTCGAATCCAGTTCAAGTGTGTGCCAGAGATGAAGGCCCCATGAGCGGTGTCTGGAATTAAATTCCTTCAGGTCATTTTTCCTGCTGAACAACATGCGGTAATTTTTTGCATGGTGAGTCCTGTTGAGGTTGTCAACAGCCGGAAGTCCGAATTGTACGGTCCCGTCCGCGGCCCGGACTATGGGCGTGGTGTCAAGGTGTCCGGAAAATTCATTTTTGAATTTGATATTGATGACGCCTTTTTCATACGCGTCGGCGGGGACTTTCAACAGGTCTATCGGCGGCCTTTCTCCGTGGATGATTGGAATTGAATCATCAGCCGCCGCCCATGCACAGGGAGTTACCCAGGCCATGAGAAGAAAAACGGTGTAAAACGAAAATGTCAAGAGGTTTTTCATTCAATGCTCCGGCTGATTCTGCCTGAAGGCAGATAAGTTACTCTAAGCTTCTTAAAGACAAAAAATTGTCGTTTAAAAGCCAAGAGTAACTAAGGCGTAAAGATTCCGCTGGCATTATTCACCACCATGCTGGCGCTGTTTGCATTATTGTTTTCAGTCAAGTCGCCGACCAGGTAGCATTTATACGTGCCCGCGCCGGACACGGCCATGCTGCGCATAACTGAATAAGCGGCGCTCGCATTGCTGCTGGAACGTCCCCTCGCAACGCTCATATAATTTACATCAACGGCATTATTCGCCAGCGAGAGGGACGCCCGCGCGGTCGTCCATGTAGTGTTTTGAAAGGTGAAATAGCCGCTTGCCTTGAAAATGATGAGCCCCGGGCCTGTGGTCGTGACCGTTATGGTCCGGGACATGGTATCGAATGAAATTGACAAAGGTATAGATTGACCGTCGCCGCCAACGAAAACGGCCTTGCAGCCATTGCCGGGAATTCCCTGCGGTCCCGCAGGTCCTGCCGGGCCCGCGGGACCAGTCGACCCAGCCAAACCCGGAGATCCGGCATCACCTTTTGGCCCCGTAGCTCCTGCCGGTCCGGCAGGGCCAATCGTGCCGGTAGCTCCAGTCGGTCCTGCAATGCCCTGTACTCCTTGCTGACCAGCGGCTCCCGCACTGCCCGTTGCTCCTGTTACACCTGCAATTCCCTGCAATCCTTGCGGACCCGTATATCCAGCCGGTCCGATTGGGCCTGCAATTCCTTGTAGTCCCTGCACTCCGGTGTCGCCTTTAGGTCCCTGAGGTCCGATTGACCCTGTCGGCCCCGCAGGGCCGATAGATCCGACAGGACCAATGAGTCCTTGCAGGCCGGTTGGTCCGATGTTGCCTGTCGTTCCCGCAGGACCTATTGGACCGGCCGGGCCGACGATGTTCGTTATAAAATTCCATCCACCCGGCGCTTTCTGGTAAACATCCCCGTTTGCAGCTTCAAGGAAAAGGTCATTCTGTTTACCGATGGACGAGAGCGGGGGAGCATTTCCGGTATACCATTTTGAGGCAATCGTGTCGAAATCGGTAGTTAAAAATATCATTGGATTGAGAGCGCCTTCCTTTGAGCTGAAGGAAACATTCAATCCATCGTCGGATGTCAGTGCAATTCCATTGAAGAATCCAGAGTTAAGAACAGATGTAATATCCAGTTGAACTACTTTTTCAATGTCGGAAGTTCCCAGGGAAACTGTTGCAACTGGAGAACCGGCGCTATTATAAACTAAATTGCTTAATAACACGTTGTTTTCAGGCATATTGACGGGGCTTGTGAGGGCAAAAGCTTTCAAGGTGCCCGGCGAATTTAATGATCCGACATACAACGCAAGAACCGCCTTTGTAATTCTTGTTATATCAATACCTTGCGTCTGGAATGTAATCCATCCGCTAATCTGATTTGCGCTTCCATCCACAATAATGTTTTTACTGCTTCCGCTATATCCGGTCATTCCTGCATAGCCGTCTTTATAAACGAATACCGGAGTTACCAATGACTGAGCGGATACAAGAGATTCCAAAAAAAGTATTGCGAAAATGGCTTTTGATATTATTTTCATTTTTTCCCCGCCCATATCACGGAAAAGAATCTTGCGTATCGAAAAGTCAAACTGAATATTTAGCTAATATAACCAATTTTTATTATTTTTCCAAATTTACCTATGAAGAATGTATGGATGGTTTATCTGGACAAAGCCGCACGGCAATCGTTGAGCCACGCCTTGAGCATTCCCATTTCCTGGATGCCGATATGACCTCGGTCGATCATCATCGTATAGCAAGTAATTAAATTATCGTTGATTGCATCGACGCCCGGTTTTAGATTGAGTTTCTGCAGATCATCGGCAATCCGCCCGTTATTGAGGTATCCGACGATTTCGTCGCTGAAATCCTTGAGCAGATCGTGCTCGTTTCGTTCGTGAATTACCGTGGCTTCATGAAAGGCGACAAACCAGCCGCAGGTCCAGGCAATGCGCTGGGCGATAAGCCCCCGCCAGATGTCCGTCATCCTGAAGCTGCAAAGGGACGGCAGATAGAGCAATGGAAATGCCTCCCGGAACCATGTGGTGTTCTGGCTGTTAATGGGGCACCAGGAGTCGACTCCGAGCGCGATTGGCCGGGCTTTTTCGAAAGCCATCGGAAGGGGAAGCGTCAGCCGGTAGAGGGCGTCGACGTCGGGGTTATCATCGGCAAGGCCCTGTTGGACCGGCGCGTTTACTTCGCGCGGGGTATTTGACGAACCGAGTCCCTGCACCCCGTGCAGCTTTTCCACGGCAAAACCACGCGGCCAGATGTGGTGATGAGTAAAGCACCGGTAGACATTGACCCAATCCGCGCGCTCGACCACCTGTGCCAGGACGGAGCGGGAGCGGTCATGCCAAAACGCCGGTCCGGGAAATGTATCGTCATCGGTTTCGATGATCAAATCGGCATTGTCGCGCATGGCGATAAGATAGCCGAGGTTTTTGCGTGCATACGAATTTTCCGGAAGCATCCCGGCCAGCTCAAAGGGCAGCCTTTTTTGGCGTTCGAGGCCCCAGTAATCACATTTGTCAAGATTAAAGCCGCGGGGGGACTTCGAATCGCCGATGACGATGAAAGGCACGCCGCTGGCCGCGCATTGACGGGCGAATATGCGCAGCGACGGATTGACCGGCTCCGCGATCGACGTCATGACGAGCGAACAGTTTGTGTTCATGACACCATCTCCTTTTCCCCGCCGGGCCGCCCTGAATGAGGCCGACGGAACGCGCCTTTGCCTCGTATTGTCTCTAGGGCTCGCGGCGCGCCATCCGTCTCAGAAAGTAGTACAGAAGTACGCCGATCGAGTCGCGGATTGCGCCGCGTGAAACCCGAGGCGAGGGCGTTTTATAATGAATAGGGACCTCGGCGAACTTCTTTGAGCGCAGGAAATACCGCAGCTCGGTCTGGAAAAAGTGCGCCGTGGAACGGAATTTATGGTCGAGCAGTTCCTTGACAATGTGACGATGAAACCCCTCGAAGCCCGAAGTCATGTCGGATAGTTTCGTTCCAAGAAGCGCGTTGGCCAGCAGCGTCCCGCCGCGTGAAAGCGCAAACCGCTTGAAGCTGGAGTTTTGCATGGAGCCGCCTTTCATGAACCGGCTTCCGAAAGCGCATTCGTTTCCTTGTTCGAGGGCGACCAGAAACAACGGGATTGCCATGGGATCGTGCGACATTCCTGCATCCATTTCGATGATGATCGGGTGGCCGTTATCGAAGGCCTCGCGATATCCGCGCAGATACGCGTCCACGACATTGCGGTCCTCCGGCGCGTAGACCGTAACGAAACGTTTGTCGTTTTCCGATAAAGATTTACACAATGCGAGCGTATTGTCCGTGGATACATCGTCGACTATAAAATAGACGCGTCCCTTTTTCAACCGGTCTAAAACGGCCTTCAACTCATTGACAAAAGGGCTAAAGTCAGGCCCTTCGTTTGCCATGGGCGCGATGATGGCAAAATCGTCGTCATATCGCATGATCTCGCCGGGTTTTAGCGTATGAACTTAAGCATGGCCTTACCCGATCCGGCAAAATAAACGCCATTGGGAAGGGCGGAAATGTCGAACGTATTGATTCCGGGAGTTGTTTGCCTCATAACCTGCTTTCCGGTCAAGGAAAAAATGTTTAATTCGGCCCCTGCATTCGAATATATGAGCGAATTTCCCGATCGAATGATCTTCGGCGCGGACATTGCCGATAGGCCGTAATGCGGCCACAACGATACTCCCGATCCCGTAGGCGAATATTTGCACATCGTCGCATTGAGTTGTGAATTGAGCGTTGTGATTGCCGATGTGGAATAATTATTCTGGTTGAAAAGCACGGCAATGGCGCCTTCCGCGATGCGCGTGTTGATCTGGGCCGCGGTGGTCGTGGTCCAGCCGTCACCCCTCGTCCCGCTGAGTGACCCGTAGCTGGTCTCGGCCATGATGGGTCTGTGTTTAAGATGAACGCTGAGCGAATCCCAGCGGCCATTATTCGCGTAAGAATTATTCAATACTTCCTGGTCACCAGGCGCCTGCAACCAGCACATGTCGATCTCGGGACCCATATTTTCCCAGAATTGGTTCAAGGAAGTGTTGGTGATCCACGGTGAGTGGTTCATGGCGACGATGGCGTTCGGCTCGTTTGTCTTGATGGCGCATGCGATATCGTGGGCCAGAACGCCGAGCTCGACGTAGCTCAGCGGAGTGACCTGGCCTGCGTCGGAATATTGGACGAAGTCGCCTTCCAGCCACCAGATTGTCGGCTTGCTCGGGCTGGCAGCATAAACCGCCTTCGCGTACTGGGCGTACGCGTTAATGAGCTGGGCGCGGTTGGCGCGTATCCATGCGGAAGCGTTCGTGCAAAGGTTCGGCGGGCTTTTTGTATTGCAGTCACCCAAACCGCCCTGGTTCTTGGCCTGGAACCCGATGAAATAAGTATAAAACACCGCAAAATTATTCGCTGTGGCAGCCATGGTTTTAGCCAGATTGCAGCCGCCGCAGGAACTATTAGTTGCCGTGGCTGACCACGAACTGAGTCCTCCATTATTTTCGCCGCCGATCCAGACCGACTGGAAACTCAGAGGCGCCGTATGGGAGCTGATGGAGCCCCAGGCGAACTTGCAATTCGGGAAAGGGTTGGTGAAACCGGTTGTGCAGCCGGTGGTTGTCTGGGCATTTATGCTGTTACCGGAAAAGAAAAAAAAGATCCCTAAAATAAACCACGATAAAAAATTAAATCTATAAACAAAAAAGTTTAGCCGTTTCATACAAAAACCTCCTTGAAAGTTAATCGATTAACTTTGAATAGTAGCTCTCTATTTTTTAAAAATAAAAATGTTAAACCAGACTATAATAAACTAACATATATAAAAAAGAGACGTTTGTCAACTTATTGTTTAGAATAATTTTTTAAGGCATTACCTATTAAATTTATATCGTTATGATATTTATAAAGATATGAATTGATTTTGTTTAGTAATAGTTATTTTTTCTGGCCATCAATATTATCATGATAGAATGATTTAAAGAGCAAGCTGGCGGCAATACTGGAATTTGGAGACCCCTTGATCGCAGCTTGACTGAAACTATCACGGTCCCGGAAATTTGGGACATACCGCAGGTTGACAATGCAAAGGGTTACGGCAAATATCGCGACAACTGAGCAGGCAATGATTGCAATCTTTTTGCCGTGCGTTTCAGACGCATGCAAAAATTCCCCAATAAAAATACACATTCCCACAGCGGGAAGGTACAGACGGGTCTCGAGTACCACGCTTTTGGCGCCTAACAAACTCATCAGCAGCGGAAAAAGTATGACCAACAACGCAAGCGCCGCAATAGTCGACCGTATTCCGCGCATGAAACATAATGCACCCACAACCACGATGGTAACTATGCCCGGCCACATAAGGGTGTCTTGCGGCGTGGCCAGTACTTGCATGCGAACGGGGAGCAGCAGTTTACCTATGTCGGAAAGCACCTCGGGCCAGCGATTCCATGCTGTAAGCAATTGGCCGGTTGTATATCCCGGTGAAGGCGTGATCACTAAATATCGGGCCACAAAGTACGCCACGAGGGCAATGACCCAACCTGCCAACACCCATCGGTGCCGTGCCAACGCATTTCGCCCATCGACGGCCCACAGCATTACCATGAACACTATCGGCAGAACCACAGCGGTCTCAATGGTAAAAAGAGCCATAAGAAAGCACACGAGATGACCGGATTTAACGGCAATGCCTGGTTGCCGATTGTTTTGCAGAAGCAGAAGGCATGCGCTGAAAGCGAAGCACCCAAACAGAACGTCGTTTCGGCCCGGTATCCATGCAACGCTTGCGGCATTGACCGGATGGACCGCGAAAACAATCGCGGCAAGAAAAGAATTAATTCCCCCGATGCGAAGCCCGCGCAGCAAGGCAAGAAGAAGCAGGCAGGTAAAGGCATGGAGCAAGCAGTTGACTAAGTGGAAGCCGAAAGGGCGCGTTCCGCCCAGTAGTGTGTTGACCGCAAAGGAAAGGTTGACGATCGGCCTGTAGTACTGGTCGGTGGGATCATTGAAAAAAGAATGTCCGAATACTTTATAAAGACTTGAAGGCCTCGAAAGAAAAGACTTCTGGTCGAGGACGAGGTTGTTGTCATCAAGATAGGTGTAGTCGTAACGGCAGGTTGGGGCGTAAAGCAGAAAGGCGACCGCGGCGACGACCGTGGCCTGAAGCCAGAACGTAAATCGTCTTTCGTCGGCGCAAAATGGCGGAAGGGGAGACGGCCTGATAAAATTATTGATTTTTTTTCCACCGCGCATAATTCGACTGCTTAATGATTCCAATGGTAAGAAAGGTGCAGCCTCCGCATGCCATTGCGCCCCCTAAAACATAGGCGAAAATCATGATCGATCGAAGGCCGGAAGAATTATAAAATCCGGGGGCCTGAAAGAGTCCCCGGATTTTTCCGCTGGTATCGTCGAGAAAAAACTATGGTTACTTTCGAATGATCTCGATGCCGCTTGATTTCGCGTTATTGATGACGCTGTTGAAATTAATGACGATCCTTCCCTGACTGTCAGCCGTTGCGGTAAATTCACGCACAACTGCCTTGTACCGCGCGCCGGTCGCGGCGTAAATGTCGTAGTTCGTCAATACAGTCGTTCCGTTTATCACCACGTTAAAGGTTCGCTGGCCGCTTGCCGTAAAGTAAATCTCCGCCAAGTGGAGGCGCACGGTATACTGGGCCGCGACAACCAGGCCCGGCAGGGTATACGAGAACGTCCCGTATCGTTCGGTCTGGTACACAGCCTGGGGCGCGGGGTTCGTTACGCCCGTCGTGGTAATCGCGCTCGTGGTCGAACTGGCGGTGCCGCCGGTGTAATACTGATCGGCAGTAAACGGAGACGAGGCGGCGCCGCCGCTGTTGAGGCGATAAACCGGCGTTGATACCAATGTAACCGTCACGCTTGCGGTCCCGCTGATAGTGCCGCTTTTTGCCGTTATTGTGTAAGGACCGCCCGCGGTCGTGCCAGCGGTAAAGAGTCCGCTTGCATTGATCGTCCCGCCGCCGCTTACGCTCCAGGTGAATGTCGGTTGCGTCGTCAGGTTGGTCGCAAACTGGTCGCGCTGTGCCGCTGAAAACTGCTGCGTGGCCGAGGTGTTTACCGTTGCGCTTGCGGGAGAGACAACGATGCTGGTGGGGGTTTGATTGACTGTTACGGCAATGGCGCTTGTCACGGTAAGATTGCCCTGGTCTTTCACCGTTACCTGGAAATTGTAGCTGCCCGCCTTGGTAAACGTTGCCGTGGAGCTTTTAGCGGCATTGGTCCCATTGGCGCTGAAGGTCGCCGCTGCCGGAGGCGTGCCGGTTGTGGCCCAGGAATAGGTCAAATTCGCCTCGCCATTGTCATCCGCGCCAAGCACTGAAAGCGCCGTTGTCGAAGCGGTGACGGGGTTGGGAGTTGCCTTGGCCGCGGTAGCGATTGTCGGCGCATTGTTTGGGGCGGTTACCGTTGCCGATACGTTCTTGAAAACCGTTGTGCATAATGTTCCGGCCAGATGGGAACAAACGCACAGACCTGCGTAAAGGGGGGATGCCATTGTCTGGGTCAGCGTGGCAGCCTGTGTCCAGGTAATGCCGTCTGTCGAACGATATGCCGTGAAAATGCTGCCCGAATGCACCAGTTTCAACCAAATAGGCGCCGTAATGCCCGCGCCCGCCGCAACGGTCGTGCTTGTGCCGCCGGTGGTTGCACGATACTGAAGGTTAATGCCGTTTGACGGCGTAACAATGAGCGTAACGTGTTTTGCTCCGGCAGTAAGCGCTTCACGGAACATTATGCCGCTTTTTGCCCAACCGTTCGAATTGCTTTGGGATGCCACGCGGGCGATGATCGTCGCGTCTCCCGTGAGCGATTGCGAGACAAATCTGAATGCGTCGGCCGCGCCCCAGATGTCGGCGCCCGAACCTTTTACGGTAAAGGAATCAGCCGCCCAGGCCGCGCTCCCCGCGGGGCTGACAGTGCCGATGTCAACCGTGGCCCAAGGAGAAGGAAGGCCGATCAACGAGAAGTTCGCGGTGATGTTCTTGTTGCCGTTCATGGTCACACTGAGCGGGTTCGTGGCCCCCGTCGCATCGCCGCTCCATCCGGAAAATGTGTAACTGGTGTTCGGGGTCGCCGTCAGTTGCACGACTGTGTTTGAATCGTACAACGTAAGACTCGGATTTTTTGCGACTGTACCGTTCGTGGACGTAAGCGTTATCGAGTATTGCTTGATTGTAAAGTTCGCCGTAATATTCTTGTTTCCATTCATCGTTACGCTCACAGGGTTCGTTGATCCGGAAGCGTCGCCGCCCCAGCCCGTAAAGGTAAAGCCGATATTTGGAGTGGCGGTCAGTTGTACTATGCTGTTTGAATCATACAACGCCTGACTTGGATTTTTTGCCACCGTCCCATTCGTGGAAGTCAACGTTATCGAGTACTGTGTTGACGTTTGAATCGTAAAGATCGCGGTAATGTATTTGTTTCCGTTCATCGTCACGCTCAGCGGGTTCGTCGATCCTGTCGCGTCGCCGCTCCAGCCGGAAAACGTGTAACCGTTTGCAGGCGTTGCGGTCAATTGAACGACCGTGTTTGAATCATATAATACTTGGCTTGGATTTGCCGCGACTGTCCCGTTCATCGACGTCAGCGTTATTGAGAACTGCGTGACCGCGCTGGCCGTGAAGTTCGCGGTAATGTTCTTATTTCCGCTCATTATCATGCTGAGTGGGTTCGTCGATCCTGTTGCATCACCACTCCAGCCGGTAAAGGTAAAACCGGTGCTGGGTGTTGCCGTCATTTGGACGACGCTGTTCGAATCATACCATAGTTGATTCGGACTCGTGGCGACCGTACCATTGGACGAAGTCAACTTTAAAGTGAATGAGTTTAGATAGAGGCCTCCAGCCGGATCAAGATACGCAACGCCCATTTTAATCGGGTTCGTTTCAATAGCCGCGTCGTTTGTCCACAGAATTTTATTATCAACAGTCGCGGGGCTATTATCCGCATCGTCCACGGCAAGGTTGATGCCCAGCTCACGATACACCGAATCCAAGGAAAAATTGGCAAAATTGCTCCAAGGTATTTTCGCTTCAATAATATAGCCGTCGCTTGTTTCGGCCTTGCTCGCGACAATGTTCGTGGGTGTTGTGCTGTGAGAAAACATATATGTCTGGGGATTTGCGGCGTAGCTTATGTCCAGGCAATAATCGTATTGAGAATTGTATGTCGTGGCGCGGGTAATCGTATTAAACTGCGACGGGTACGTGCTCAGGTAAAGTTCGACACATTCACCGTTTCTTATTGCCGAGCCAGTATTAGGGTTTGGCAGTTTCTGGTCGTCGCGCACGACCACCGCCACATAAAGGTTCTGGGCATCATACAAAAATTTCGCCTTAAAGCTGCAATCCGCCGGTCCGCTCCAATTGGATAGAGAACCGTTTACCTGATAGGAGGCATCGGCGGCTATTGTGTTGGCGTATCCCCATTCACTCAGATCGCCATCGATAGTCATGGCCTGACGTACGGGCCGTATTACCGTAGTTGCGCGGTAGGGTATGCTGCCCGGTTCGGAAGGAAGGATAGGAGCCGAGGCTTGCGCGCGAACAAAAGGGTACTGGACGGAAGCGAGAGTGTTTCCGACGACCGTAATTTTGTTCATGTCCATGGTGCCGATGTTTTTATTAGCCGAAAGGACCTGGTGGGTGATCAAAAACGGAGGAATTTCCATTATATTGCAGGCCACCGCGTCGAGAGCGACCGGATCTCTACTTGCAAGTATCAGCTTTGTGTTGAGGAGATCGCCGCCTGACGGACCGTTGCCTTCCATTGCGGCAATGCCGTCCATGAGAGCGAAATCCGGCACGCGGCACAAGACATGCTCGACAATTTCGCGGCGTATGTCATGATGCATTCCCCCTTTGTTGTTGTTAGAGCCGGACACGTTCCAGATGGCAAACGGGGGAGCGCCCACGCCGATGTTTTTAAGGGCGCCGGTTATGCCGCAGTGGCCGTGGGTTTTCATCCGCGGCACGGTAATGAATACGTCGGCGTTATAGATGATCGCGGCCATCTTTTGAACTTTGCCGATCACGCCGTCGGTAAGCGTATAATCGTTGAGCGGGTAGTTGATGGTGTCGTTGAGGTCGACAAAACTGACACCGGGGAAATTCGTCGCGGTATAGCCGTAACTATTCATGATGGTAAACGTATTGTTAAGCGCGCTGGCTTCCGCGATGATGATTTTGCCGGGATTGGCGGTCTTGACCACATTGACCAGGGCCTTGACAACGCGCCAATCGGTGACCGCGCTATAAGTAAGGGTAACGAGATTGGGCTTGATGACCACGGTATCTCCGGGGTGGACCAGATTGGTGATGCCGCCCGTTCCGAGCGCGCTGTCAATCGCTCTCTCCACAATTGAGGAGTTATCCACGTTGGAGGTATCCACGGTCGGGTCCTGAATAATGGCAACCGTTGCAGGCGGCGGCGGCGTACGGCGGGGAATAGTGATATTGGCATTGATGAGAAACATGGCCATGGCGCCAAGAACAAGTCCTTCGACACACCTGCGCTTAAATGTTTTTAAAACCATAAAACCCCCTCTTTTTTTAAGATGTGAAATAAATATTTTGAAAACGACTTCATCCTAGAAATAGAAAATAAATAGTGGATGCTGATTGTTCAAATTTAATAAAATGTTTTTTGCTTCAAAAAGAAAACAACGACAATGGCGAAAGGTCAGGATTTGGAAAGAATAGCATCGCACATTTTTTGGGAAGCGCGGTCCAGGCCTTTTTTGTCGGGCCACAGACCCCAGCAGTATGATTCTCCCTCCAAAACCGTTGCGCACAGGGCGTCGAGCTTGGCGTTGAGTTTGCTCAGAACGGCTTTACCGCGGGAAAATTTGCCCGGAAGGGCGGTAGTGACGAAACAGCAGGCCTTTTTATTTTTAAGATGGGGAATTTCATCGATGAATGACAACAGCAGCGGCGACGGATGTAAAAACCAGACCGGTCCGCCGAGCACGACAACATCGTAGTCGGTGATTTCGGGGACCTTTTTCAACTCGACATGTTTCATGAACGGACGGGCGCGCTTGACGGACCTGAGCAATTCGATATCCACGTCATGGCCTCTTTCCCTGAGTTTATTGACAATTGCCATGCCGAGCGCCGACGTGTGGCCGGATTGGGAATGGACGAAGATCCCTATTTTCATAAAGGCCTTTTTTCAGGGCAGATAGGGAATGGAATCGGGCGCGATGCACTTGGAAGATTTTAGGCTTCGCAGGGAAAAGCCCTTCACCGTGTCGCTCTTGAAAATGGCCGCGGTGTCTCCGACCACGACGTAGGTGAATGACGAGGGCTCCAGATATTTTTTCGCCGCGGCTTGAATGTCGCCGACCGTAAGCGCCTGTATTTTGTCCGGATAGGTTGCAAAATGGTCAAGGGGCCTTTTAAGGTATTCGTTGGAGGCGTAATTTTCCACGATGTCTTCAGGAGAGCGGAACATGGAGGGGAAACCGTCGATGAGTATGCGCTTTGCATGTTCGAGTTCTTCGGCCGTGATTCCCGATGTTTTAATACGGCGAACTTCGTCAAGCGACAGGGCGATGGCCCGGCTGGTGGTTTCGGATTTCGTGAAGAAATCGATGAAAAACGTCCCGGGATAAAAATAGTTCGATTCGGCGTTGGAATTGATTGAATAGGTGAGCCCTTCGTCGGACCTGATTTTCGTGCCGAGCCGCGAGGTGAAACTCTCTCCGCCCAATATCATGTTGAGCGCCGACACCGGGTAATAATCAGGGTTTGGGCGTTGAAAAAGGGGAAGGCCGAGCCGCACGTAGCTTTGGGAGATTTTCTTGTTGACAAAAAGAACTCTGTCGGGTGTGTTTACGGAGACCTTCGGAAAAAGTGAATCGTAAGGCGCTTTCCCGGCTTTGGGGAACAAGGCGGCAAGCTTGAGGGACATCGTATCTTTGATAAATTTGCCCGACGCCGCGCAAATAATGTTCTCGGTGCGCATGACCTTCAGGTGCAGTTCGATAAGGTCGTTTCGCGTGACGCCGCCGATGCTCTTCGCCGTAGCCATCCTGCTGTTCGCGCCTTTGGCATAGAGCGCTTTTGGGTACGCGGCATGGAGAATCGGGGCGGGATTATCGAACCGGTGGTATAAATCCTCAAGATAAAGATCAATGGTTTTTTTGACTTTTTTTTCCTCGAAAGCGGGATGGAAAAGCATTTCGCCGAGAATGTCGAGGCCTAAGGAAGTATATTCCGCAAGACACGATAAACTGAATTGCATCTGGCTTTCCGAAGCGGTTATCCGTATGCTTAAGGCGTAAAGGTCAATGAGCGCGTCAAGTGAGTCGGCCTGGTATTTCCTGGTGCCGCCCGTGCGCATCAGGTTCGCGAGAAGGTTGCACAGCCCTTCTTTTCCAATTGGATCGAGCAGGCTGCCGTATCGGATACAGCCCGATATCTTGACTAAGGGCAATGATTGGTCTTCGGCGATATACGCCACAAGCCCGTTAGGCAGAATGGTCCGGTATGGTTCGCCAAGGGGCACTTTCCAGTTCAACGGTTTGAACTCGATGCGCGAGGGGCTATCCGGGATTTTGTCGACCTTTGCGGACGCTCCGTTGAAACCCATCGCTAAAAGGATGGAAATAAAATATGTCAGCCTTTTCAGCATAAAAGAAAGCCTTTCTAAATTATTTATCATATGCCCCCTTTGTTTTCCCCCCGCAGGGGGAAACCTCAACCCGCTCTTCGAGCACCCTTCTCCTTAGTAAGGAGAAGGGCTGGGGATGAGGCAAGCCCCTTGGGAACCCCTGAAAAGGATTTAGGGGGCGCGAAACGCACAAAAAATGTGCTCCTAATTCTTGGATAATCTTTATTTATTCTTTTTCATCTCCGGTCGTTTCCCTGGCACGGACTTTTGCGGCGCGGTTTTAGGAAGCAGCAGGCCGATGACTTTATAATCGGGGTCCAGGTATTTCGCCGCGACTTCGGGAATGTTTTCAGCCTTGACTGCCGCGATTTTGTCGGGATACTCAAGCATGCCTTTCCAGCTTCCGAGACGCTGGAACCATGCGAGGCGGTCGGATAGGCCTTCGAGACTTTTTAAATTGCTCATGAACGACATACGTATCCCGTTTTTTATACGCTGCATCTCGTGCGCCGTCGGAGGCGTGCGCGTGAGGTCGCTTATTTCTTCCAGGAGGATTTTTTCGACTTTCGCCGGGTCGACGTCCTTTTTCAATTCGGCCGAGACCTGGAAATACCCGTTGTTAAGGCGGATAGCGTTGGACGCGCCGGCGTCGGCGCAGAGGTTTTCCCGCGTGACCAGGCGATTGTACAGCCGTCCGCTGCGGCCGTTGAGGATGCCTTCGAGGACGTCTAACTTATAGAGGTCTTCGTTCGGAAAACCGGGTATATGGTACATGATGTCGATGCGGGGTTCCGCGTCGTCGCGCACGGTGAAACGTGTTTCGCCGATTGAGGGCGGTTCGCGCGTGACGACTTCCTGCTTGGGAACGGCCGCGCGCGGGATCGCGCCGAAATACTTGTTGATGCCCGCAATCGCGGAAACGGGGTCAACATTGCCCACGAGCACGATCAGGGCGTTGTCGGGCGTGTAAAACCGTTTTATGTGATTTTCCAGTTTACGTATGGTATACGCCTGGATGTCCGACATCCAGCCGATGGTCGGGAGCCTGTAGGGGTTAGCCATGTAAAAAAGCGCGTTGCAGTATTCGTCATACCGGTTAACGGGCATGTTGTCGTGGCGCATCCTGCGCTCTTCGGCCACCACGTCGCGTTCGCTGTAGAACTCACGCAGCACGGGGCTCTGCATGCGGTCGGACTCGATCCAGTAAAATAATTCGATTTTATTTTTAGGCAGGGTCACGATGTAGGCGGTCATATCGTCGGCGGTCCAGGCATTGAGGTTCGTGCCGCCGTTTCCCGTGTAGATGTCCCAGATTTCGTCCTTTTTAACGAAGGCCCGTTCCTTATCCATGAAACCGAAAATCTGTTGCTTCAGCGCCTGGCACGGGGAGTCGGTGGATGTGTGGCCCTGGTTATACAGCCGTCCGAGTACGGCGTCGACCGAGTCGATCTTGTCAAGCCAAGGCTTTTCCTTCGCGAAATCGGACGTTCCCAGGCGCTTCGTGCCTTTGAACATCATATGCTCGTACATGTGGGACAAGCCGCTCGTGCCCGGGCCTTCGTACATGGAGCCGACGAAATAGTAAAGACGGCAGGACACCACGGCCACGTTCGTGTCGGGAACGACGATGATTTTCAGGCCGTTTGCGAGCGTGTCGAAATGAACCGGGACATTGATTTCATAGGCAAAGGAAGAAATTGAAAACACGGACAGTGTGCAGGCTAATTTACATAGCGTATTCATGGAATCTCCAGAGTGAGGGATCTGAGTAGTCACAAAGTTAATTTTTTAAAATAATTGATGCCGTTTCAGCCTTTATTTCAAGATTACCATTAAACTTTTTTGAAATATCAATAATTTGTTGTATACCGGCAAAGTCCCAACCGGGCAATTGCGCGACAAAAAAAGAATCGTTATGAAACAAAGGGTTGGTTCTCAATAGCGGATATTGGTCCGCATAGTATTCAAAGAGTTGCGTATTGGGAACGGGGGAGAGGAAAACCGGTTTGACTTTAACACCTTGCGATGCTACAAATTGCATGTCGCGTTGAACATCTCCGGGTGATTGGTTTGCCAGGCCGGCCATTACATAAACTCCCACGTCATTGCCCGTAAATCCGATTTTCAAGATACAAGCGATCTTTTCTTCGAGTTCTTTTTTTGATACTTTTTCATTAGTGTCGGCACGGTACCGGTTGTCTCCGCTTTCATAACCGAACCGAAGCGTGCGAAACCCCGATTGACGCATGATGGCAAGCGCCTCTGGTGACAACCATTTTATGTGCATCCCGTTTGGCGTATGAAATTGAGCACGAATTCCCCTCTGTTGGAACAATTTCATTAAAGGTATAAAGTGGCTTTGAGGTTGATATAACAATGCATCGTCGTAAAACGCAAAATCCTCGACCTTGAAACGCGATTGTAAATATTCTATTTCATCTGCAATTATCATGCCGTCACGGGGAATAAAATCCTTTTGAAGGATTCGTGAAGCGCAATACGTGCAGGATAAAGGGCAACCAAGCGAGGTCAGTATTGGCCCGTGGTGCGCATGCGTAAGGCATTGTAATACAGGTAATAATGATTTATCCCATCGAGCTATTTCTAAGTCATGTATAAGGGGAATATTTGAATTTTTCAATGAGCTTTGGTCGAAAATAGAACCTTCGAAAATAAAGGCATCTGGCAGAAATGATTTGAGAATTTGAGGAATCAATTTCGCGGATATTCCACCGATAACGCACGGAATATCTGGTAACTTTTCCAACACAACTTGTACGGTTTCCAATAATCCCGGATACCAATAGGTCATGCCGGAGCCAAAACAAATGATGTCCGGTTTTGGGATGGTTGATAGATATTGTTCCAATGTTTCCTGGGATTGTCCGTAAAGCTTATATTTGCGCTTTACAGGACCATAGAGCGTTGGTTTCGGGTGTTCCCGATGATCAATGTCTCCGACGTTGTAACGCTTATTGTGGGCTGTTTTGGGCCTTTGTAGGCAATCGAAAAAGCAAACGTCAAAGCCATTATGCTTAAGCAATGAAATCAGAAAGTACAAACCTACCGGATGCATCCATTCATCGTAGAGCTTGAAATCCGCTACCCAGGGGTTTATTACTAAAGCGGTTTTAGGCATAAGAATATTTTATGAACGTTATCGCTATTCGCGTCCTTTTAAAATACCCGATGCGGTCAAGTTGACGATCATTATTTCAAATTTGACAATTAAGCGTGGGGAAGCGTATATTTTCTTTGGACATAATCTAATCGCAAATTACGAAAATAAGGACTGTAAACCATGAAAAAATCCACTTTTTCCGATGTGTTGGATGCAGCCGGGAGTCTTCCAGTTGAAGAAAGGGAAGAACTTGTCGAGTTACTTCACAAGAGGACAATAGAAGAACGTAGAGGCGAGCTTTGCCAAGATATTAAAAACGCTCGATCCGATTATAAAAACAGCAAATGTCATAGTGCTTCCCCTGAAAATATAATGACAGAGATTCTCTCGTGAAGCGTGCTTTATTAAGGACTAATACGTTTATTCGTTCAGCGAAGAAAATGCTGCGTAAAAAGCCTGCCTTAGCGACGGACGTACAAGAAGCCCTCGGTTTGCTTGAAAATAATGCTTTCCACCCTTATCTGCGAACCCATAAACTCACCGGAAATCTTCAAGGTTCTTTAGCGTGTAGCGCCGGCTATGATCTACGAATTGTTTTCAGTTTCCTTAAGCACAATGGCAAAGAAGCTATTTTACTCGAAACAATCGGAACCCACGAAGAAGTTTATTGAAAACCAACCTGATCTTTAGTTTGCAAAAAAACAACAAAATCTCTTCGAGCTCGATTTATAGGATTCTGGACATTGTAAATTGAGAATTATATACTGAATAGTAGCTGTTGTATTTTGATTGATTGAAGCGGATTAAGGGATTACGCGGAAAATTGATCATTACATCTTTCCATTTTATTGACATTAACTAAAACCATTATTTATATATATCAATCGGTTAACAAGTAAAGTTTTTTAGCGCGCCCTTCGACACTTCGTTCGGGCTTAGTGCGGAGTTCGTTCAGGGTGCGGTTAAATCAACCCCAAGGAGGTCTTCAAATGCCAGAACAAAAATTACACCTCAAGATCCATCCGTTTTTCAAGCTCGGTAAAAACCCCGCCAAGCGTGACAAACGCAACATCAAGTTGGCCGCCATTCTCAAAAAGATCCCTGCCGTTCCGCCACAGTGGGACTTCGACGGCGACGTTGCGAAAACGCCGATACCCACGCCCATGTTCTTAAACGACAATCTCGGGGACTGCGTGATCGCCGGACGGGCGCACATGACGCTCCGGTTTGAATATTTCGAACAGAAAGAGAATATCCTCGCGATCAAGGACAGCGAGGTGCTTACGGAATACAAACGCGAAGGCGGCAGCATGGTAGAAGGTCAGCAGGGGCTCGACATGCTCGATTCCCTTAACTGGTGGAGAAAAAAAGGCTGGAAAACAGGCAACAAAACCTATTCGATCTATTCATTTGCGGAATTGAAACGCGACACAATAAACGAAACCAAGATCGCCATTCGATATCTTAACGGCGCGTATATCGGTTTTTCGCTTCCGAACTCCTGGCAGGACCAGATCGGCCGCGGCCAGCCGTGGAGCGTTGTGCCGGGCCCAAGCGGCAAACGCAACCCCCACAACGGGCACTGCGTTTACTTGTGCGGATATACCGCTACCGGTCCCGTTTGCGTAACCTGGGGCCAAAAGCAGGCCATGACCTGGGACTACCTCACGACCTATGCGGACGAAATATATGCGATCGTGGACAACCGGGACAAGTTTGTAAAGAATTCCCCTGTCGATGTGGCGAAGCTTGATAGCATCCTCAAGGCCATATAAAGCCGCCCCCTGAAAGTCCCCCGGAGGGGGACTAATAGTGAATTAAATCACAATATAACCACATTAAAAATAATATCTTATCAAACTTACAATAATTATTAAGAATATTTTTAAAATAATTATTGACAATAATTTCAAATTATGCTATATTATAGTGAATTAAATCACAGTAAGCTTGGTTGATTCCATGAAAAAACAAATTCCAGCGGCTTCGATAGAAAGACTTTGTGCGGTATTTCACGTACTTGAAGAATTGGAAGCGAGCGGTATTGATACGGTTTCTTCCATTGAAATTGGAAAAAGGCTTGGCGCCGCCTCGCACAATATTAGAAAAGACATCAGCTACTTTGGCGAAATAGGCAACTGTAGGGCCGGTTATGACGTGCGTAAACTGAAAAACCATTTGAGTGCCAAGCTGGGGCTGAACAAAGGAAAAAAGGCGTGCGTGGTCGGACTGGGCAGACTCGGGACCGCGATCCTGAATTACGGACAATTAGGCCAGCATGGATTCGCAATTGTGGCCGGGTTTGATTCAAACATCAATAAAATAGAAACGATTAACACCGAAATACCGCTTTTTCCGGCGCACGAAATCGCCCTTGTCGTAAAACGAAAGGGAATTGAATTGGCAGCTTTAACGGTACCGGGACAGGCAACGCAGGAAACCGTGGGAAAACTTATTGAAGGCGGAATTAAAGGAATTGTAAATTTTACACCGGCGGTGATAAAGCCAACAAAAAACGTTTTCGTCCGAAATATCGATCTTGTTGGTGAATTCAGGAATTTATCGGCATTATCTACCTTAACGATATAATAATAACCTTTTCAAAAGGAGATACTTATGGCGCGCGTGTACAACTTTTCGGCGGGACCGTCGATGCTTCCGGAACCGGTCCTCAAAAAAGCGGCGGCGGAAATGCTCGATTACAACGGCACCGGCGAGTCGGTGATGGAAATGAGCCACCGTTCGCCCGAATACCAGGCGATCATCGAAGGCGCCGAGGCCGGAATCCGCGGCCTCATGAACATTCCGGCCAATTACAAGGTGCTGTTCCTGCAAGGCGGCGCGTCGAGCCAGTTCGCCATGGTTCCGCTCAACCTCTTCGGCATCGCTCCCAAGGCCGACTTCGTGCATACGGGGACATGGTCGAAAAAAGCCATAGGCGAGGCAAAACGCTACGGGACCGCGCGTACCGTGGCGTCTTCGGAAGACAAGAATTTCAGCTATATCCCGAAACTTGACAAATCGATGTTCGACCCGACGGCGGCCTACGCCCATATCACCACCAACAACACCATCGAGGGCACGCGTTTCCGCGAACTTCCCGATACCGGAAGCGTCCCGCTCGTGGCCGACATGTCTTCCAATATTTTAAGCGAGTTCTACGACGTGACGAAATTCGGCCTCATTTACGCCGGCGCCCAGAAAAACATCGCCCCGGCTGGCGTAACCGTGGTCATTGTCCGCGAGGACCTTATCGGCAAGGCGCTGGCCATAACGCCAACCATGTTTAATTATAAAATCCACGCCGATGAAAAGTCGCTGTACAATACGCCCCCATGCTATTGCATTTACATCGCCAAACTCGTGTTCGACTTGCTTAAGGACAATGGCGGCGTTGCCCGGATGCAGAAAATCAACGAACAAAAGGCGGCCATGGTCTATGATTTCCTCGACAATTCCAAAATGTTCAAAGGCACCGTGGAAACGCAATTCCGCTCGCTCATGAACATTCCGTTCACTTCTCCCAATGAGGAAACCGATAAACAGTTCATTAAAAAAGCAGGCGCGATCGGCCTGATCAATCTCAAGGGCCATCGTTCCGTGGGCGGCATGCGCGCCAGTATCTATAATGCCATGCCGGTTGAAGGCGTAAAAAAACTTGTTGACTTCATGAAAGAATTCGAGTTAACCAATAAATAAAGGAGATCAACGTGTATAAAATACAGACATTGAACAAAATTTCCACGTTGGGCCTGGAGCTTTTCCCTCGCGAAAATTATGAAATCGCGTCGGAAATCATGAAGCCCGACGGGGCGATCGTGCGCAGCTTCGACATGCACGAAATGCCTATGCCTGAATCGCTCAAAGTCATCGCGCGCGCCGGCGCGGGCGTAAACAACATCCCCATCGATAAATGTTCCCAGAAGGGCATCGTGGTGCTCAATACGCCCGGCGCGAACGCCAACAGTGTCAAGGAACTGGTGATCGCCTCGATGTTACTGTGCTCCAGAAAAGTGTATCAGGGAATAAGCTGGGCCAAAACCCTTGTGGGCAAGGGCGACGAGGTCCCAAAGCTCATCGAAAAAGGAAAATCGAATTTCGAAGGGCCAGAAATATTCGGCAAGCGCCTCGGCGTCATCGGGCTGGGCGCCATTGGGGTCAAAGTGGCCAATGACGCCATTGCGCTCGGCATGGACGTGTTAGGGCACGATCCGATCATTTCGGTCGAGGCAGCGTGGGAATTGTCTCATAATGTCAAAAGGGCGATCGGGCTCGACGGCCTGCTTTCGAAATCCGATTACATTACCCTTCACGTGCCCCTCAACGACAAGACCAAGGGAATGATCAACAAGGACAAGTTCGCGCTCATGAAAAAAGGCGTGCGCATACTCAATTTTGCAAGGGGCGGCCTTGTCAACAACGAAGACCTCAAATGGGCCATCAAGGAAGGGATCGTGGCGGCCTACGTGACCGATTTTCCCGACGAAGAGCTATTGAAAATGGACAACGTCATTCCCATACCGCACCTTGGCGCGTCCACGCCCGAAGCCGAGGACAACTGCGCGAAGATGGCTGTCGCCCAGGTCAAGAACTTCCTTGAATTCGGGAACATAAAGAATTCGGTCAATTTCCCGGATTGTGAAATGGAACCCGCGGGCCGCACGCGCATAACCATCGGCAACAATAACGTTCCCAACATGGTCGGCCAGATCACGACGGTCCTTGCCGCGGAAAAGATCAATATCGCGGATTTGCTTAACAAGAGCAAAGGAGAACTTGCCTATAACATCATTGATATCGACGGGGCGGTGACCGACGGGGCCATTACAAAACTGAAGGCGATAAAAGGCGTTATCATGGTAAGGGTGATTTAGCTACCTGCGCACGCCGACTTTGATCCGATTGACGGTGATAACCTTGTTCGCGTCGGTGGTTGAAATCACGACCAGATAGGTGCCATTTCCAACCCAGCGGCCATTTTGGTTGTGGCAATTCCAATAAACACCATAGCTGTAAGTGCTATCGGCGTCATTGGTTGCCGCTAAATAAACATGAAGATTCTTGGAAACAAGGTTTCCCAAGGCGTCATAAATAACTGCATCGCCAAACGAAGGAGCATTTGCCGTTGAACCATTTGCCCTTTGAGTTAACTTTGCTCCTTTGGATTGTATTCCAATAAGTGCGCCATTCGCGGAGCCTGAGGAACCGGAATGTTGAAGAACATCACGGTAAAAATTAACAGTTGGAGCGTCTATCGGGTTGCTTGGTCCAACAGGGTTATGCGCGGGCGCGGCGTTTATGCTGGTTTTTGGAGGCAAGACGATCGTCGTGCAGGCGAGGGCTATACCGGAAGGGATGGACGCGGTTGAATCGCGCCGAACGGAAAAGATTATCGTAGTGGTTGAGTCATGCGTCTGCCCGGTTGAGGAATTGGTATACCGGTACGTGATTTGCATTGTATACTGGGTGACCGGTGTGGCGCCTAATTTTATAGTGTCCGGATACACAAACTGACCGTTCGAATAGACCGTCGAACTCACATTGTTCAAAACCATCTGGATAGGAACAGCCGGAACATTTATCCGGTTGATGACATTGCTCATTAAAACGTTCGAGAGCGCGGTATTGGACACCGTTATCGCAAAATCAGCGCTGAACGGATTAGACGTGGAATATCCGTTTTTCTGGATATTCCGGGTCATTGAATCAAGGAAAGCAGGTACGGTAGTGGTATTTCCTGAGTTGAAAAACACGGTGAATGTCGTGGGGACATTCCGGGTGCTGTCCCTGAAATAAAATATACTGTCCACGCCGGGGTCATGTTCTCCCCGGTTGGCCGCACCATCGGACAAAAGCACGACGTATTGGTTTTTAGCATTAGCAGTCGTATTTTGAAATGCTTCACGCGCGGCCAGAAAACCGATGTTGATGTTTGTGGCGCCTCCGGGAGTCGACATACTGAAATTAGGAGTATACCGTAAAGCTATACTGGTCCCTGTTCCCGTGGTTGTCAGGGCACTGTCTAAAATATTAATCCCCAATACGCCGTTATATAATTGATTGAGCGTCAAAAGCGGCATATATGCCTGGCTCGGAAGAGTATCGTATACCTGTGACATTGTTTTAAAATATGTGGAGTACCAGAACCTGCTTGAGGTAGACGTGTCAAAGACCAGATTTTGCTGAAATATGGCCAGGCCGACCTGCGCGTTGGGCTGCTTTTGATAAATCGTATCGAGCAATGCTTTGGTGACGGTAAAACGCTGGCCCGTCGGATCGCTTCCGGTCTTGCCCGACATGCTTCCCGAGTTGTCGATAACAAAAAATATAGCGGCCGTGTTCGTGCCCGTACTTTCGACATATGCCGTGTCCTTACACGCAAGCACGGACGGCGCAATGCCCACGACATTGTACGGCACGGAGATCGTCTTATTGTTAAACGTTTCGGGACAGACAAGGAATTTCATAACACAACGGCTGTCCGCGGTAAATACCCGTGTAACCGTAATCGTAAGCAGGAAAAAACAGAAATACACAATGGATTTTTTCATTGCAAAACCTCTTTTTAAAAGATATATAGGGAAATATAGGTTATTTCCGGGTAATATTGTTAAAAATAATCCCGAAAATCCCTTGGTATGGTGAAAACCAGTCGTGCAATCAGCGGATTTTTACCCTGTTGTAATCGGGTTCGTCGATATATTCCCAATTGTCGAAGCTGAACCCGATGCCGAGGGCAAAACGGTCGCCGCCGATGGGCGCGGGGCGATTGAATCCACGGTCCCACCGGAATTTGATGGCCATGGGAATGTCGAAGGAAAGCGCCTCGAGCCGTAGCTCCAGGCCGGCGGAAGAGAGCCAATCGGATTTCTTGAAATGACTGATGCTTGAAAAATCAAGCCACCCGGCGGCGGTCGTAAAATTGATCGCGCCATAGAGTTTATCGAAGTACAAAAACCAGAACTTTTTATCGAAGGGCTTGGGCCACAGCGGAAACCGGTAGGAACCAATAAAGGCGGCGATGGAATTCCCCGAAATGAGCACCGTGTCGCGCGCGGCCTTTACCGAATCGGAAGCACTGCCGTTTTTGGCGTACTTTACCGTGTCCCTATAGTAGTAGGTATAGCCTGGGATCCATTCCGCGGGTTGATAGTAAGAGGGCAGGGAAGTTCTGTCAATGACTTTTTTCCCTTGTAAACGTTCGAACAGCTCCTTTGAACTCATGACGGATGAGCCGCGGAATTCAAAGTACAGGTCATGTTTGTCGTACCACGGCGAGGGCATGCCCATTTTAAAACTCAAACCGAAATCATGGTATTTATACATGTCGAAGTTTTCAAACAGTAAGCCGTTTTCAGAATTAAAGCTTTGGTTATCATCAATTAATTTTTGCCCCCAATAATTATACTTGAGCTTTAAATATAGTCCCCTTGGCGAAATAAGCATTCTTGAGTCGATTGCCGGCGCAAAGAACGTCAGGAAGCCGCCGCCGCGATATCCCTGGGCGACCGTATAAAAAAAGTCCTTGTTAGTAAAAATAGAGTCGGTAGCGTTTAAGGCAGTCAAATTAAGGTACACATTATACCAGTTGTACCCTGCAAGAAGATGCAGGTTGAATCCGTCGCCCAAAGGATACGACGCGACCCCCGTTAGGTCTCTGATGGTTATTTCATACGTCAGGTCCTGGTTTATTTGATTGTAATAATCATAAAACAAACCATCTCCGGCGATTCCCCGTTGCAGATACGAGCCGGACAAGGTCACGGGAAAACGCTTGGTCGTTCCAAAAACACCGAGGTCATAATTGATGGTCGAATTCAAACCGCCTGTATTCAAATTTATAAAATTAAAAAGTTTAAGCGGTTCCAAAAACAGATACGCGCCCAGTTCCGTGCCCATATCGACCATGGCAAGCGGGTCCATGACATCGGCGATGAAGCCCGCTTTTAGGGCCGCCTGGCCATTAAAAACATCGTTATCTTGGGCAAGAACTTCTTCATTGATAAGCGTCGGCACGATTAAAAACTGCTTTGGAATATGCGAGTAGGGCCGCGCATGCGTGAATTGGGTGTTTATAACGTTGACGGGAAGCGGGTCGCGTTTTACGAAAAGCGATTCGGCCGGGGACTCTTCAAGGGCCTTGACGGTATCGATCAGGTAAATGCCATAACCCTTTTCGTCGTAATTGGCAAAAACCAGTTTTTTCTCATTGGCGTTGATATCCGGAGTAAAGGCGCCTCCGGCGACGTTCGTGAGGCGGGAAAGCTTGAGCGAATCCAGCGCATACCGGTAAATATTGAATATCCCGGTCTTGTCGGAAGAAAAATACAATTTTTTACCGTCGGCGCTGAAACGCGGGTCGCGGTCGTCGTGGTCTTTGTTTGAAAGCACTGAAAACTCGTGAGAGAGCGTATCGTACATGCCGATTTTCCGGTTCTTGGAATCGATGTAACTTATGGCGATATGCCTGCCGTCGGGCGACCAATCGAGGCTATAGATGTAATCGATGCGGGACTGCATCAGGCCGCTGTCGGGATAGACACGACGAAAATTCTTTCCGCTGGTGTCGACAAGCGCCAGGTAAAACCTGTCCCTGACGCGGTGGGCGCAGGCAAGCATGTTTCCCGTGGGGGAAAAGACCGCCGTAAATACGCGTTTTTTCTCGGTGACCTGCCGGTCGGTTTTGCGGGGAAACAAACGGAACTTCCTTTTTTCGGGCGGCAGCGTGTCGATATAAACGTCGAAGGCCTTGTCGCCGCCGTCCTGCGGGGCGACCACGGACTTCGGCGATTTTCTGCTTGTAAACGCAATGAGTCCGGAAGGGTTATGGATCGAGTAAAACCCGCCCACGCCCTTTTCGATCTTGATTTTGTCGTCCTCCTTGACCGTGTCGAGGAGGTTATACGAATAGAGGCTTTTATAGCTGAAGGAATAGTCCTCTTCGCCGTTTGAAAGGAAAAATATTTTTTTCCCGTTTGGCGAGAATTTCGGCCAGTAATTGTCGAAGCCCAGCTTGTTGATTTTCCTGCCGTATACCTGCCTGCCGAGTTTCTTGACCTGCTCTTTGTAGGAAAGCTCCAGGGAATCTTTCCATTGGCCGTACAACGTGCGGGCGGATATTCCCAGGACTGCCTTGACCGATGCGTCGAAACCCAGGCGGTAGACGATGGCGTTTTCGCGCAACAGGGAAACGATTTTATTGTAGCCGTAATGGTTCGCAATGTACGCGACCAAGGAAAACCCGTGGTCGTACGTTTTCTCATAATCGTCTTCCTTGCCCGTCATGACCTGCATGTGGTCCCACGAATTCAGCTTGTTGGAAAGGGTAAGCGTGCGCAGGATCATGTCGCGGTGGGAATCCCAGGAATCGGTGCCGTAGCGGGAATCTTCGTACTGGGCGATGCCTTCGGCGAGCCACGGGGGAATGGTCATGGTAGGCAGCACATGCAGGGCCTCGACGCGGTTGGGGCTGTTCGGGTGCGTAAAGTCGCCGAATTGCAGCATGGGTATCCATGAAGGAAGTTTCATGGCCGACCACAGGGAAACTATGTGGCCGAATTCGTGGCTGCAAACGCCCCGCAGCCAATCATGCGACCCGCGGAGCGTGAAATCGAGATCGTGACACCAGATAACGATGAAATTCAGGTTCCATTGGGCCAGGCCGTTTGTCAATTCGCCGTCCACGACGAGGATTTCGGTTTTCGTGGGCAGGGTGACGCCGTAGCATTCCCGGTAAATGGAATAAAGTTTTTCGAATTGATCGCCCGCCTCTTTCGCGACGTCTTCAAGGCCCTCGGTGTAACTCAGGCGGAAATGCGTGGTTTCGATGGTATAGGTTTTAAGACCGTAGGCGTTGTATTTCAGGCCTTGGTCGGCGCTGACAAAAACGGGCAGGATTAACGATGCACAGAGAAAAGTTTTTAAAAGAAATAATATATGAGACTTAGACAATGAAAATCCTGACAATGATTTACCACGTATTATTTCACGACCGCCATCTTCCAGAATTGAACGCATTTTTTACCGCCGACCTCGGCCTCAAACCTGCACCGGTAAACGCCGGAGCCGTATTTTGCAATGGAAACAGGGGCGGACAACTGGTTTTCGCCCGGAAAGCTCCCCGATAAATTCGCCTGTGAAAAAACATGCAGGCCCGTATAGGTGAAAATGTCAAGCCGCACGTTTTTTGCCGAAGCGTTGAATTTCCACGTAAAATTCGCGAACCTGCTTCCGTTGGTTGGATTGGGCCAACTGAAAAACTCCTGGATCGAAGGATTTTGTAACGTGGTATTTCCCAACGGCCCGGCAAGATACGCGAACGGCCTGCTTCCATCGTATCCGGTTTGTTTCCAGATAAGCGACGCGCCGACCATATCGCTTGTCAATTTCCAGCGATAGGCCCAGCCGTTATTGCCGATGGCGAACAAATTGACGGAATCGCCGATGGTGTCGAACAGGGGAGACGCTCCTTGCGGAGAACCTATTGACAAGGGCCACCGTGAATAAAGCTGGTTGCTGTTATTGGGAAAGGTAACCAGGGGCCGCTTTCCCGACGGATCGATTGCGTCGACCAGCCCTCCGGGAAGTGTAAAGGGAAGGATGAGCGAATCACCCAGGACAAGCGCCGAATCGATATAGGTGGCCGTAAGCCCGGTAATACTGTCGGTGGTCCCATCGGTCTTAAGAAAAATGATTTTGCCCGTAGCTTTGTCGGTTTTAATGATTGTGTCGATTTCAAAGGTCTCGTTTTCCCCGGTAGGCGATTGGTAAATTACCAGTGGTCCGCTGCTTCCCGGCGGGGCCGACACGATAGCCGGTGAACAGGCCACATTACCCCGGAAAAACCTGTTGTCAAGATATGCGGGCCAGCCGCCAATGATGACGCCCTTGTAGTTGATCGCATAGAGGCCGTTGCTGCCGCCAACGATTATTTCCAGGCGGCCGTCATTGTTGATGTCGGCGAGGGCCGGAGCAGTGGTGTTGATCGCATGGGTGCGACGGTCGGGCGATGTATCGCCGGCCGTCGCCCAATCGACGGGCGCTTGTTCCCAGCCTGGGGCGTTTTTCAAGGAATAACTCATTGAATCATGCGTAAATACCCACAACCCTTTCCTACTATCGCATACGATAATTTCGTTGATGCCGTCGTTATTTATGTCACCGGTCACCAGCGAGAAAGGCGGGATGCCGCTGGGAACTTTTATTGTTGAGAGAGGCGATGATTTTCCCACGGAATCCAGTGAAAGAGAGTCGTTGTCCTGAATGCAGACGAATTTTCCCGGCTCATTGGCAAGCGCCGCGATCGCGCAGACGGGTGAATTCGTTGGAAGTTTGGCAATCTTGAAATCCGTTGAATAATTTATTGTGTCGGCGGAAAAAACAGTTCCGTTTGCGCAACCTATGGCCCAATAATTTCCCGCAAGTTTGCAAACATACGTGGTTGGGGCCGAAGGCAAGGGAACAATGTCTTTTGATACAGAAAGGTTTGAAATTGACTTTATGATATAAACCGACGTATCTGATTTTGGATTGTTTATAGGGACAAAAAGATTGTTGTTTACAACCGTAGGAAAGGTAAACGCCCCAGGCAAGGAAAAATAGCGTAAGGTATCCAGTGATAATGATTTCATTGAAATTATCGAAGGCGCATTTTTCAAGGAATCGTTCTGAATCGTTGAAATATATTTTACCGAATCTCTAGTATCACCTAGTGAGGCGGGAGTTTGGGAATTGACCGGCCAAACATAAAGCCTTCCCTTTTTCGACAAGGTGACAAGATCAGCCGCGCCGTTTTGCCTGAGGACCACGGGGTCGAAATATTTTTCGCCTGAGTCAACTACCATGCGCTTGGGCCAGCCGGGCGACAAATAATCCCACGAAGCCGATACAGTGAAAAAAGTGTCGGAATAATTCGTTACCATATAATCGCGGATACTGTTGGCTTCCGTATCGGAAGAGTTGGTTGGCTGAATATCGATTTTTAAATACGTTTGCCCACCATCGTTGCTATGGGTAGACGGTTTTGAAAACGGGCCAAATCCCATGATTGAAAAGGTAGAATCTGTTTTTTTCGTTTTATGGGGAAAAACGTCTTCCGCGCCTCCAGCGTCAAAGGCAAGCTGAAAAAAAATGTCCTGGAACGCGATGCCGATATCGTTTATGCCGTCGGCCTCGACCATGGTAATGGCGCGATACGCGGAATCGGAATTGAGGTAATCGTATTTAAGCCTGTTTTTTATGATGTTTTCGTCAACATGCCAGACGACCACCCCGGAAGCGGGCAATGATGCGTCGAAATTTTTGACTTTAAGGATGCAGGCGGACCCATCTTTGCTGGTGTCGATGATATTATTGTCGAGATTAAGCGAAAAGGCCGGGTCAATGGTTATTCCAATACCGGTAGCGGTATCGTACTTAAAAATTGAAGGGTCGTGCGATAGGTTGCGCTGCCTGTTTTCGAGCAAATAATACTCGTGGTCGTTGAGCGGTATCAGGGCAATTGACGTGTCGCCCTGCTTGGCCTCGCTGATAGCTTTGAGTTTAACCTTGTTTTGAGAGCCTATGGGCATGACAATGGGAGTGTCCCAGCCCATAAAGGCGCGGACCCAGGCGCACGGCCATGGAGGAATGAAGCCCTGGCTTGGCGAAGCGGAATAACCGTAGAAATCCATGATGCAGAACGCGCCGACGGCCGTGGTCCCGCTCGAAGTGGCAAACAGGTCGGGAATGCCTAGCTGCCGGGCGATCTGGTTGACCAGTATGCCGTGGATCCCCCAGTTCAGGCTGTCTTGATTGGATGTTTCGGACACCATCATGACTTCGTCGACCAGGAACGTCGTATCACCTCGGCCCTTGACTTCAATACCCGCTGTTTTTAAACCCAACGTGTCCTTATAAAAATCAAAATATCCGGGGGTAATGAACGCATCGATCATGTCGGACGGGGAATTGGCCGATGCCGCGCCTTGCAATCCTCCGTCTGTCAAGAAAGACGAACCCGCGTGAATGATGAGAAATACACAGCGATGCCCATCGGAGTCAAAAACAAAACCATTTTCTTTATCAGGGGCATAATGCAGCGACGAAAAAGGCGAGTCGAGGTCTTTATTGGCTGAAATGACCGCGTCTCTGATGAATTTAATCAGCCTGATATTTATTCTTTCATTGTATTGTGCAAAGGTCTCTTCCTTTTTTTTGCTGCCCGGCCCATAGGCAGTCATTGGGAGCGGAACATCATACGCGGCATTATCGCCTGAAGGAAAAATCGAATATATGATATTTAAATTTCCGCGCGAAACCATTTGAAAATAATATTGAGCATAATCGAGTTGATGGCTAAAGTATGTTGCATAGTGGGGCAGATGGTCATATTTATAGACGTTGTCATTATAATATTTTGCTTCAGCAGGGTCATACCGTAAACTGCCAAACAATCCATTTCCGGTGGTGGTGGGCGTTGTGTCGGCATTACCATTGTTGAATTCGATCCTTAAGGCAATAATGCGAATTGTATCGGGGACGCTGGCTGTAGCGGTCCGTTTGGACAAGACCGAACCGTTGTGGCTTGCCGCCGTTTCGACGATGTGTTTTTTTGAAAACCCTCCAAAGAGCAGCTGTGAAGCTATACTGGATTGGTTCCCGGAATTCACGCTTTTATTTTTTGCGCTTGCAAATGATGCTAAAAGACAAAGCGCAATAATACATGAAATGGCTTTTTTGGGGAGAGAATAAAATGTCATGAGGCTAAAATCGTTTCTAAAGATCCGCGCTGAAAGCGTAAATAATTCAGAGTATTCAACCTTTTGCGCCCCCTTGCCCCCACTTGGGGACCTCAACCCGCTCTTCGAGCACCCTTCTCCTTAGTAAGGAGAAGGGCAGGGGATGAGGTAAAATTCCCCTTTCGGGCAAGGGAACCTTGAGGGGGCGTTTTTTGTAAAAATCAAGTCAATCCTGTATTTATCCTGTTAATCCTGATCAAAACTTCAGCAATAATGATGTCCGCCATTGCCCGTTTCTGGCCCCATTGCTTCCTTCTTTGACAATGCCTTTCATAAAGCCTTCGGGAGAATGGATGAATGACCAGTCAAAATTGACATTGCCGTATTTAAGACCCATCCCCAGGGTGAGCTCGAAACGCTTGCCGACATAATCGAACAGGTGCCCAATTCGCAGCGCAAGAAAATTGGCGTACCAATATTCAATGCCCGCGTTGAGATTGACTTCCTCCATTTCATTTATGAAACGCGACCGTGTGGAGTCCGTAAGCTGCGTTGTGTCGTGGATGAGGTCGGTATAAATGGCCTTCCAGAAAGCGTCCGGCGGTTTGTCGAGATAATTTTTGACCACTTCCCTGTTGAGGTCCAGAAGCAACGTCACGTCATGAATGGGGGTTTGGAGAAGATGATACGCGGTGCCGAGTTTGATGGTGAAAGGTATCGGGTCCCGTTCCTGTTGCGAGATATAAAATATCGAGGGCCCCATGTTCTGCAAAGTGAACCCCAAATCAAGGTCTTTTACGAGGAAATTACGTTTAAGGAGCGCGGCATCAATGGCGAAGGTCTGCCCGACGCCTTCATTGCCGGGGCCAAAACCGGGGGCAAGGGCGCTGTATGCATATTTGATGTTAAGACCTATGGAAAAGTCCTGCATGAGCGAAATTCCATAGGACAGTCCGAAAACGCCTTCCCACGATCTGGCCCTTCCGATGACCGCGCCAAGTTCGTTGGTCCATTCGTTGATGCCGAAATTGATATAGTTTACTGTAAGTCCAAGGGTGCCCCAGTCTTCGGTGGGCCAGACCATGGTCATGTATACATGCCATAAATCGGGGATTTTAAAGGCCGGAAGGAGCGGCTCGTAAAAGGTTAAAACCTGCTTTTCCGCGAATGCGTATTGGTTGATCGCTTCGCTCGTTGCAATCCAGACGTCGTTGCCGTGGACCGCGATGCCATGGACATCGTTGCCCACGAGCGCGTTCTTGGAATGAAATGTTTTCCATTCGGGAACTGATTCGAGGCTCTTTCCGCTTTTGTCGATTTTTACGGTCCCCGCTTTATAACTGATCGCGCCTTTGTTCGTCCCGATCCAGATGGCGCCGGTGTTGTTTTCCGCCATCGAGGAGACCGTGCTTTCCGGGAACTTGTATCGTTTCCAGGACTTTTCGTCGTATATGGTGACGCCGTTGCGTCCGCCGATCCAGAGTTTGTTC
>Ga0182017_10000258_pt1 | contig 41427 bp, 35 predicted proteins | sample 712E3DmetaG_FD_120492 | JGI IMG/M metagenome (GOLD analysis project Ga0182017, IMG submission 120492) | Permafrost microbial communities from Stordalen Mire, Sweden - 712E3D metaG | ecosystem: Environmental > Terrestrial > Soil > Wetlands > Permafrost | place: Sweden: Stordalen | collected... | reverse complement strand
TCATCTCAGCGCGGCGGACATCATTGATTTGCGCGACGCCGGTGTGAGCAACCGGGTCATTGATTTCATGATTAACACGCCGGGAATTTACGGCGCCACGCCCGCGCCACAAGCCAACACGGTGTTTGTTGACCAACCGCCGCCACCCGTGCCGGTGGAAACAGTCGTTGTCGCGCCCGGACCGGACTACGTCTGGATAGACGGCGAGTGGGTTTGGAACGGCCGATGGTTTTGGGTGGGTGGTCACTGGGGTTATCCGCCTTATCCCCATGCCGTTTGGATTCGCGGCTATTGGGGAAGAGGGCCTCATGGTTGGTCCCGATCGCCGGGACACTGGCGTTAACTCCCACACAACCAGATTCGCCTCACTTCCGCTTGCCGACAACCGGGCTTCAGCCCCGCCCTTTGATTTCTTTTTGGGATTATGCCTTTAACAAACCATGACCCTGTCAGACAACAAAGCGGTGCTCAAGACACCGCAGTCCAGACGCTTCGCGTGATCAGTGAGCCGTCCGGCAATCGCGCCAGTCCCGCATTGCGGGAGACTGCGGCGGTTGATCGCCGCTCTCGTCCTCCAACCGCACGACCCGTGCCGGAGCACTTTTTTTGTTTGTCAACGATATAGTCTCATTTCTTTTTTTACAAATGCAACCTGGACCCGATGGTCGGCATTGTACTTGCTGGAAAGAATAACTGGATTCGGGCGGTGGCCAACTCACTACGGCTACCCTTAAATAAATGGGCCGTTATCCGATGCCACTGCCTGAATCCGATTAATTTCAATTGCGGGCGGGTGATTCTCCGAAAATCGCCGCCCAACCAGGGCCGGCGCGATGAGAGGTCGCACCTGGTCACACCCCGCCGGACAGTTTTGTTCCAGATGAAATGCCGGTTGAAGATGTCTTTGCCTGCCGTTTTCTCCGGTTTCAACCGGGCGGGTGTAAACTTTCCGTCGTTCCCCGTTGGGACTTTGGGTTGGGTATCAGCGGCAATTTGCTTGATGCGCGTCAATCGCCATTGTGCTCATGCGCATCCTCTGCGGTTTAATGCCGCCAGGGATATCGGCGCCGGAACACCGGGTAGGGAAGGTCCGGGCCGGTTTCTGTCTCGTAGTCGTTCCACGTTTGATCCGAAGCACCGGGGGGAAGCGCTAATGGATTTTCAGTCATTAACTTCATCCTGTTCCCCCGGGTTGCCAGCCGGTAGAGGCTGAAGCCAACCAGACCCACAACGATGAGAGCCGATAAACACACCACCATGAAACCAAGTTCGGCGAGTCCCCGGCGCACGGCAGGAAAAAAAAGACTGATGAGCATAACCAAACCCGTTAGTTGGGCAACCAACCCAATCACATCAACTGCCTGTCTTCGATGCATCATACGATCGCAAAGTCCGCACATTTCATGCCATTGGAATCTTTTTCGGTTCAATGGCTTATACCAAACTCGATGGAGAGAAGGGAAAGGCAGTGCGTCGCACTGCGTTGTCACGCCGTTGTTTTTGCACCGCGTCTTCAATGGAGAGCTTTGAAGTGCCTGTTTCCGTTCCGCTGAAGCATGGTCATCCTTTACCGGCCAATTTTTGACGGGAACGGATGCCTTGAATCGTTCAAGGAAGCCGGGGCACCGGAGACAAAATGATTGAGGGTGGTCCTAGACGGATACCGCAACGAGCGCGCTGAAACTTGTTTACTTTGCCGCCTGCTGGAATATATTGGCGCACTGTTGCCGATGTGGCGGAATTGGCAGACGCGCCAGACTCAAAATCTGGTACTCGTGAGAGTGTGTGGGTTCGACCCCCTCCGTCGGCACCATTGTTTTCTTAAATTTGTGTCTTTGCGCACAATTTGTCCTATTCTTTAATTAGCCGTAAATAGCCGTAAATAGGGTGAAATAAGCGGAAAATCAACCACTTACAGAAGCGATTTTCCGGTTAATGGGGGGTGTGAAGTTGTCGCGATTTTTGGGGTCTGTTCAGCTTTCCAAAGCAAAACTTCCAAGCGTAACCCTTTATCAATCAATACTTGGAAGTTTCATTTGAGACAAATTATCCGCACGGAAGGGGGTGTGAAGTGTGAAGTTGTTTTCTGGGATAGCCGCAAAAGCAAAAGACACCAGCGCCTCGCAAGGCTATGGCCGCTCACTTCAACAAAATCCCCGGCATTTTGGCCCTGAGCGCTTGGAGCGTAGAAGCTTCATGCGCCGGAAATGCCGCCGCATCCCTCTGAAATGCCGCCCACGCTCCCGTGACCGCGCAGCCAACCATGGCGCCGTTTCGCTGCTGCTCCGAGTAGCGCCGAAATCCCAGGTCAACACAGAGTTGATAAATACACTGCCCAGCTTCCTCCAGTAACCGCCCGGGATATCGCTTCGTATAGCCCGACGGCTTGGCGGATGGTGAAAGCCGCTTCAAGTCCTCCCACATCCGATCAATCTCATCCGCTGCCTTGTTATCTCCTACCAACCGGAGTATGCATGCGATCCCGGCGCGTCGCGCATCATCGGCCGGATGCGTGGCGCTGTCTTCGTAAGGATCGCCGCGCGTTGCGCTCAACCGCAGATTCGCCCACCCGTACGCCGGCCCGCACCAAAAAGCTGCAATCATGTCGCACGCAAACTCCACGTGCCAGAACCCTTTCCACAGCTCATAATTATCCTCGATGCTCTTCAGCGCCGCCTCAGGCAGCCCCTGCTGACGCCCTCGCCGGAGTGCGCCGGTAAAAGACTTGTGGATCACGCCAAGAAGCCGCGCCTCCAGAATTGCCCTCTGCCGAAAGACAATGAAGTGTGCTAGCTCGTGGTAAAGGTCAGGCAACGCCAGCATCTCCCCAGCCTGTGTCTGCGGCGTCACGATGATGTCCATATCGATCAGCGCCTGGAAATACTGGAAGCTCAATGCCCCGCACAACGGAGGTGGGTCTGGATACTTGACCTCCTCGCAAATCTGTTTCAACAGTGCCGAAAGGAACTGGTCCTCCGGCGAGCATCGTTTCAGGATTAGAAGAGACTGATCCTCGATGTTCACAATCAGTTCCGATAGCCGCTTGAAAACAATGAAAAAGTTCGGCTCCAGGTGCGGGTTTGCCAGGTCAGGGTCCATCAGCATATGCCCCACCACGCCGATCGCCCTCTTGATTCGCTCCGCCGCCTCAGTCCGGTGCGTGTCAAAGTTCCCAGGCAGAGTCGTTTCCAGGGCGCCAAGCTCCTTCAAAACGAACTGGCCCCTGCGCTTCAAATCCAGCAACAGACTATGGAGAAGACCGGCCATTAGATGCGGCGCAGCCGGCGGAACGCAGCAGATGCGGTGGCATCAGCCGCCTCGCACACCCGATCGAGCACCGCGAACTCCGTTTCATCAAGCGCACTCCTCTTCGCCAAGTCCCCGGCTACCCGCCGTAGTTCGACGGTAGTCTCAGGTAGATCACCCTTTACCCGTTTGCGAAGCGCCTCGACTACATCCGCAGGAATTTGCGCCTGGTCAGCACTCCAAGGCTTGCCTTCATCTTCGAGAACCAGCACAAACGAGTCCAGCAAGGCCCTGAGTTCGTCCCGCGCCTTCTCGACCGCGGCCTCGCCCTCTCCCGTGGTGACCCGCTTTAACAGATACCGCCGTTTCAGGTTTAGAACGGCCTCGTTAAACTTGCGCGCAAACTCCGCGTTCAGCGCGTAATCATGGGCTATAATCGATAGATCACTCATAGATGCCTTTCCTATTTGGCTGCCGTAAGCAGCGGTTCCTCATTCTCTTCAACCGTCTCTCCGAAGAGCGCCTTGTCCTCGTCCGCCCGCCCCGCAAACGCCCGCAGGTGCTCGTCGCAAAGTTTCAAATCCACTGGTAGCCGCATGCAGCCCGTCGGCGTCGGCCAGCAGAGCTGCGCCATGCGGAACGTGTCTTCAAGTATTTGCCTCAAGTCCAAGCTCCCCCGAGCCAGCAAAACCACTAGCGGCTCAACTGTACCTGGTATTCTGAAAGGCCAGCCAGTTGTGCATACAATTCCCTCCGTTCCCGAGAACGTCTCCCATGAACCGAGCGTGGGATTCTCCAACCCTGTCGACGTCGCCAGCGCCAGTCTGACACCGTAAGAGTGGTGCTTTGGCACCTCCACACCTCCAATAACAATATCCTTGGGCAACAGGTCCTCACCCACCAACTTCTTTATCGCATCATTGAAACCCAGCCACTCCGACTCAAACAGCCGCCCATCTCGCCGCAGCACGAGCGACCGCGGCGCTTGGTCCAGATCCGGCAAGTCCTGCTTCAGCCCATCATAAACCAGTGTCGCAACCAGCTCTCGGGAGAGCTTTTCTTTATGGTTTGATGCTTGATCTCTCATCGCGCACACGCGGCCGCCTTCATAAAAAAAGGTGAACGCAGCCGTGTGGTCAAGCACATCCAAGCCAATGTATGTATCGTAGTGCGTTGCCTCATGCAGAACCCATGGCCACTGCCGATTAACAATCATCAAGCCCATCACCATATTGAACAGATAGCTGCGCAACCGGCCCTCAGATGCAGGCCGCGCCTTCAGTGCCTGCCCATTGTCGCCATCGCCGGTGGCGCTGTAAAAGCCCTTCAATTTCTCGGCGGACATGCACTGAAACTGCACCAGGTTCCGCAGCTTCTTCTTGATATAGTTGTGTAGGTCCGACTGTGCGCCTGCCGGAAGCACCAGCACGCCCCGCCCACCCTCGACCGAGTTTTCCTTCAGAGATTCGACGACCGCCTCCACCTGGTCCCTCAACGTGCGTTTGCTCTCGTCGTTGTACCGCACCAGTTGAACCGTGTAAGGCTTTCTGAGCAAGGTGGACACCATCGCTTCCACACGAGACTTCAGGTCGGTCGCAATGGGCACCCCCAGCGAGCGAGGCACAATCAGCACTTGGTCCGCAAGCTCAGACAGAACAGCCAACCCCACATTCTTATCCTCTAGCAAACGCCCACGAACGCGCCCCAAGTCATCAAGCCGAGTTTCGCCATCATGAACGTTCTCGCCAACGCGAAGGACTTTCCCGTTCCCGAGCTGGATTGCCGGATAATTGAACCGTTTGCCCGGGCGCCTGCGTGGAGCCGTGCTGACCTTCAAATCCACTCCCGAAAAAGTTAAGCCTGACAGGAAACGCTTGATGATTGCGTTAGCGGTCTCGATACGCTCGGCTGGTGTCCTCTGGTGCTCCCTTCTGGAGGACGCTACGCGCGGGTCCTCATTGTGTAACATCAACTTGCACAAGGACAGAGCGCCAAACCTCTCCTTGTCGTTCCCAACATTCTTGTAGCGAATGGCCGCGGAGCCGGGTTCAAAGCGGCGCCCGCTAGGGCTTAGCCCCGCTTTCTCGACAGTCCAATCGAATACATTAGCGATGACCTTGCTACCCTCGGGACAAAATATCTGCTCCTGGATTGTCTTTCCGGTTCGCCGCTGAAACTTGATAGGGAACATTTGCTGGCCAAAATGGTAAAGCATCTTCCGTCCCCCAAGCCTTTGCAGATCCCTCTCACTGAAAGCCTTGTCCGCCCATTGCGCATCGGTATAAAAGTAGAGCACCGGCATTGCAACGTGCAGAATCTTATCAACGAGAATAAATCGCGGGCTGAATCCACCATAGATATCGAATTGTCGGCGCGGGTCTTCGGCGTTGATCGGCTTTTTGCAAAAGAAAGTGTTTGGCCCGTTTTGCCAAAGGTCTCGATGCTTATGTAGGTGACCTCGGAGCTCCCAAGCCAGGAATGACAACGCGATTCCGGTCGTTGCTCCGTCAGCCTCGGAAAAGCGTACAGTCTGTACGCCATCTTTCGGTCGCAGACTGACCACATGCGGCGTGAGCTGATAATCACACTGCACAAACGGCTGATCCGCTCCCACGGCGAGGATGGGCTTTTCGCCGCCCCGGATTATTGAAACTGGAACCTGTTGCCCAAACGCAATCCTCTTAGTCAATAAGTTGAGGTTTTTTACGGCTAAATCAGGGTCGTCTGACCCCGATCCCAAGTCCCCTTCAACCTCGACGAGCCGATACGAAAACGAGAGTTCTTCCTGATTTGCGACTGCATACAGATTGAATATATGTTCTTCCATAACTTTGCTCCTATAAAAATGACGGTTGAAGGGAAGGGGGCACTTCCTTCGAGACAGCCGGATGCACGACCTCAACTTTGGAGGCCCGCGAGGCCCTTTCGATGCAAAGCTCCCGAAACGCACAATGCTCGCAGTTATTCGGGTTGTCCGTGAAAGCGAAATCCTCGAGTTTGGCTTCGGTAAGTTTCTTCGACTGGCAAAGCGAAAAGATGCGATTTACGCTGCGATAGATATAGTCTTCCAGCTCATCAAAAACTTCCTGCGAGCATTCATGATTAATGAGAACGCCGTCCTGCACCTGGCATTCCAACAGCTCGATGTCCTCGGGCCTTTTGATGTCGTACAGTTTCTTCTGCCACAACGCCCAGCCGTAAAGCACCGTCTGAAGCCGCGCGTCAGTGTCGCCGCCAATTTCGTAAGACTTCCAGTCAATAATGGTGGGGACCCCTGCTGACCGTTCGTACAACAAATCAATTTTCACCTGAATGCTCACCTCATCAAACGTAACCCAGAATTGCTTCTCCGCCCGCACGCCGCTTCGGCCAAGGAGCATTTTCCACAGGCCCGCCAAGCCCGCCAAGCGTCCGAACGCTGTTCTAATTTCACCGCAAACCTCTGCGAATTCCTGCTTAGAAACCCCTTTGCCAGTTTCATGCGGAATCAAAGCGCAGAAGTCCTCGTGCTTGCCCTTGACCATCCCGGCTTCCCGATACCGCTTCTGTTCAGAAAACGCCAACTGCTCCCGGGCCCGTTGAATGGTCAGTTCGGTGAGTCCCTTCCAATCTAGGGTACCCCCTCTTTTCAGTGCAGGGACAAGATAGTGTTGTATTCCCTCATGGATCACTGTTCCGCGCCACAGCTCCAGAGTCTTTAGCTGTTTCAAAATGAACGCCTCGCGGCGCCAGCTTTCCCTCGCCGCATGACTCGCCACAATTTCCCTAAAGAAAAACTGCTTCTGGCAGCGGCGGGCCAACTTATCCGTTGAAATTGACCATTGAAAGCTCATCCATTTGCCTGTCCTTTTTTCGTCCCACGGCGTGCGGATTGTCGTGATTCAAGGAGATCAAGTAAAGCGTCCCAATCTTTCGGCGAGGCGACCTCCTGAGCCCGCTGCAAAAAGCGTCGGGCGTTTTCATTGCCCGCCAGTTTGGTAAGTTCAGGCGGCAGTTTATTGGCCAACTGCAGCAATTCCATGGCGCCAACCCCCAGCGCCTGAGCCAAGTCACGGATCGTTTCGACGCCCGGTGAGTAGTCCAGCCTGTCGTTTTCGATCTTGGATAAGTACGTAAAATCCACACCGGCCGCTTCGGCCAAAGTCCGAAGCGTCAACCCCTTTTCCTGTCGAAGTTCCCGCAGTTTAGCGCCAAATCCGGTTTGCATCATGAGTGAATTATACATGATGTTGACTTGAAGTCAACATCAATTTTCACTTTTTTCGCCATCTTTTTTCCGGCCATCAAAACCCCTCCCACGCAGTCTTTTGCCGCGGTCCGGTGCGCGGACACCGCCCTGACATATTCCCATCGCGACGTACCACGGTCTGGGGCCCTCGCAGCTTCACCTCCTCAGAACGTGAACAGGCTTGCATGTTCTTAACCAGTCTTGTTTCATCCGGTTGACTAGGTATCTTCGATATGAGTGAGACCGATTTGCCGCAGTTCACCGATGAACAAGCTCAAGGCGACCAAGGGGTACGCCTCGTACAAAAAATTGTGGCGGATGAGCTGAAGTGGATTTGTCGTCCGCAGCCCATACATGATCTTGGAATCGATGCTCATATCGAGTTGCTTTCGGCCAACAAATTGGGAACGGGTAGACTTTTGGCAGTTCAGATAAAGTGCGGCAATTCCTACCTTGCGGAGAAAGAAAAGGATGGATTCGTCCATCGGGGAAAACTGAAACATTTAAATTATTGGATGCAACACTCTCTGCCAGTCATCCTGGTCCTCTGCAATCCAGAAACCGGAGAGTGCTGGTGGCGAGAGATAACAGCAGGAACCGTGGAACGTACCGACGAAGCTTGGAAACTCGTCGTTCCTTTCTCTCAACGATTCGGCTCCGAAAGCAAAGAGGCTCTCCAGAGAATCGCTGGCAGACCACAGCACTCCGACCTGGCTGAATTGCTGCTCTATCGCTTCCTGTATGAACGCTACGGCGCCCGGATCGAAGTGTGCCCGATTATTGACCTGCCTCGGGACTTTTGCCGTACAGCATACTTCGCAAAAATTGATGGCGAGTTTGTTCTGATCGACTACTGCTACCAGGACGTGGGACGCTTCACAAAAGACCGCTTCGACGAAGTTTTAGAAGCATTTGACTACAACGGCAAACAGTACAGCACGCAAAAACGCATGCTTTTCCTGATCAGTCCATCACGCCAAACATTGGACATGTCCGAGGAATTTAACAACTACTTTCGCTCCCTCCCCAACCTTCAAATTTTTCGGCTACGTTACACGCTTGAGCCAAACTTGGAGCTTGAAGACATTCACGAGACCCAAGACCAGTTTTTCGCCTTCTTGGAAGCTCGCTTTGATGCTTCGCGCAGCAGGTCCAGAACAACCGAGGCTCATCGTGAACCAGGTTCAGCGTCGCAGACAGCATCGCCGGCGATCAATTCACCGTCATGTTGACGGGAACGGCGGGATCTATTTCTCAGGATTTGTCGAACGCGGCACTTGCTATCGGCTGTTGCAGTTTCCAAAATCGGAGGTCTTGAACAATGAGTCATTAGCATCGACGGAAAGCCTGTCCGGACTGATTGAGCGCGTCACGTATTTCAATGAAGAAAATGGTTACGCGGTTCTGAAGGTTAAAGCCAAGGGACACCCTGATTTAGTAACAATCGTAGGTTTACTGCCCTCGGTCAGCGCCGGCGAGTGGTTGACCGCTCAGGGCCGCTGGATTCAGGACCGAGAGTTTGGGCTGCAGTTCCGGGCGGAAATGCTTGCCAGCACTGCTCCAACGACCAAAGAAGGAATCGAAAAATATCTGGGCAGCGGAATGGTCAAGGGCATTGGCCCCATTTACGCCAAGAAACTCGTGGAAAAGTTCGGCGAACAGATTTTTGACATCATCGAAAAAGAATCGGCACGCCTACAGGATGTGGATGGGATCGGTCCCAAGCGCCGCGCCCAAATCAAAGGTGCGTGGGCCGAGCAGAAAGTCATTCGGCAGATCATGGTGTTTTTACATTCGCAGGGTGTAAGCACCAGCCGGGCAGTGCGGATTTACAAAACCTACGGCGAAGGGGCGATCGAAATAGTGCAGGCCAATCCCTACGCGTTGGCCAAGGACATTCATGGCGTTGGTTTCAAGACCGCCGACCAGATAGCACAGAAGATTGGAATTCCCCACGACTCGATGATTCGGGTGTGCGCCGGCTTAAGCCATGTTTTGCTGGAGGCAACGGGCAACGGGCATTGCGCACTGCCATTGGAGTCGCTGCGGGACGAAGCCGTCAAGCTGCTGCTGGTGAATGGAAAGATCGTCGACGATGCCTTAGCGAAAACTCTGGACGATGGCGATCTTGTGCAGGAAACCATCGTGGATCAAAAGCTGATTTTTCTGCCAGTCTTAAAAGGGGCCGAGGAAGGCATCGCCGCACGAATCCGGCATCTGTGTTCCGCGCCGTCACTGTATCCAGCGATCGATTTTGAGAAAGCGTCCGTTTGGTGTCAGCAGAAGATTGGGAGAGAACTGGCTCCGAGCCAAAAAACTGCCCTGCAGCAGGCGTTAACCAAGCGTGTTCTGGTCATCACCGGAGGCCCGGGCGTTGGCAAGACTACATTAGTTAACGCGATCCTGCTCATCCTTCGAGCCAAGAAAGTCCGCTGTTTGCTGTGCGCCCCCACAGGCCGGGCCGCCAAACGGTTGTCTGAAGCCACTAGTCTTGAGGCCAGCACGATTCATCGTTTGCTTGAGGCTCAGGCCGGCGGGCGATTTGGAAAGGACGAAGCCAATCCACTGGAATGTGATCTCCTGGTGGTGGATGAGTGCTCAATGGTGGATGTGGTACTGATGAATCGTTTGTTGCGGGCGGTGCCCGTGAATTCAAGCTTACTGCTGGTTGGCGATGTTGATCAACTGCCGTCGGTAGGGCCCGGAATGGTGCTTCGGAATCTGATAGACAGCGGTGTAGTCTCGGTTGTGCGGTTGACGGAAGTATTCCGTCAGGCTACGCATAGCCGAATCATCACCAACGCGCACCGGATCAACGCTGGAGAATTGCCCGAATTCGTTGGAAAAGTCACGGAGTCGGATTTTTTCTTTGTCGAGCGTGAGGAGCCGGAGCGTATCGCGGACACCTTGGTAGATTTGGTGAAAAGTCGGATCCCAAGCAAGTTCAAACTCGATCCAATCCGCGACATTCAGGTGCTGTGCCCAATGAATCGGGGTTCATTGGGTATCCGCGAACTCAACGTCAGGCTGCAGACCGAGTTGAATCCGGCACGGCCAAATGAACCTAGTGTGGAAAAATTCGGCTGGCATTTTCAAGTCCGGGACAAGGTGATCCAGACAGAGAACAACTATGACAAAGAAGTTTTCAATGGCGACATCGGCCAGATTACGAAAATCGATTTGGTAGAACGCGAAGTCACGGTAAGGTTTGACCAACGAGAGGTGGTTTATGATTTCGGCGAACTGGATGAAGTCTCGCTGGCCTACGCCATCACAATCCACAAATCGCAGGGATCGGAATTCCCGGCAGTTGTGATTCCGTTGGCGACTCAGCACTATCTTTTGCTCCAGCGAAATCTGGTTTACACGGGTGTCACGCGCGGCAAGAAGTTGGTGGTGCTCATCGGTCAGCGAAAGGCGCTCGCCATTGCCGTGAAGAATAACCGGACAGAAAATAGATTTTCGGGGTTACTGACACGGCTTGCTACTCCAGTTTAGACTCTAAACTGGAACCATTCAAGCAGAGGGAATATTCTCGTCTGAGAAGGGCGTTTACTGTTTGCTCTTCCATTTGAAATTGGGAACACTACGCTACGTCAAATGAAAATTACCGGGTTCCGCCCCGCAACCGCGAGACCGCCGAATAGGGTGTCAGCGAAGAACTAGCCCTCAAAAGAGGTGCGGAAGAAATCAAAATCGACCACCCAGTTTTCGTCATTCGAATTGCATGGGGTTTCATATGAACCCACCAAGCACTGTTTGCAGAGTCATCAACCCACACAAGCACAATTGGTACAGACGAGTTGAGAAAATAGTTTAGGTGCTTAAGTTCTCCGTAAAGAAGAAAGCCCTGATCTGAATGTTTTGCTACATGGCTCTGCCCAGTTTTTATCTGAACCGCGAAACTCCTGCCAAGCACAGTGCCGCCTTCACGAACAATATCCACATAAGCATCTCATCCGGACCCAAGATTGGACCGCGATCTGGGCAATTCTCAACATTGTTCGCCACGTATTCGAGAACGAAGTTGGGTAACTTCAGTGAGTATTGTTGAACTTCTCCTTGAATTTGCTAATCCATTTTTCATTCCGATAAATCGTGGAAGGATTGATTATTGTCTTTACGGAAACGTGGAGAATGTTTCTTAAATAGTATTGAACGGTTTCAAATAACTGTGCACTTAATGTAATTTTCGTAATCATTGTGAGATCAATATTTTCGATCGCATAATTATCTGCGCTCCCGCTCCAAATGGCTCGAAATTCGTTTTCAAATTTATAGGGCCATCGCTTTTGAAATGGAATCATTTCATCACGATCATCTACCTCCCAATCGAGCTTTTTATAAACTATCTGGTGATACCGCACGCCAGTTTTTTTGTGAGCAGCCAGCAATTTCTTTAGTTTCGCTTTATCAAACTCAATACAACATCCGGCAACCCCACATGCAAATGCCTTCCAATGATGAATTGTTTCGTCGCCGCCCAAGAAGCATAACGCTAAAAGTGTTTTTACATTCTTCGTATTCTTATAGATTTTCAATAGTTCAGTATCGTTTTCGTCGTCCCAATTCTCTGGATTTGAAAACACAAGACGTCTGTTTTTCAGCATATCCAGCAAAACCGGAAGCGTTGTGAACCTGTTTAATTTGTTGAAACCGGTTTTCGTTGTCATGCAACCCAAAAGTTACTTGCTACGAAGCAACTCGTTTATGGAAACATCGAGTGCTTTTGCCAGAGTCAAAATTTCTTTGCGACCTGATAATCTTCCCGTTCTTTCCCAATGAGCGATTGTCCGTTGAGGGATGCCACTCGCTGTGGAAAGCTCATTTTGTGTAAGCCCTTTTTCCATGCGGAGGTGGCAAAGCCAGGCCCCATATGGATCGCGGCGCGCTTTCGGTGTTCTACCCATTAAAACTACATTTTATACAATTTAGAAAAATTGTTGCTTTTTTAGCAATATATTGCTAAAATATCAACTGCTTGAAATAAACCATGTATTCAGCTTCGCAGATTGCGGTGGCGTTGGGCAAATCCAAGCGGGCGGTGTTGTTCACGCTGAATTCGATTCCGCCGTCCAGCCAAATCGTTGTCAGCGGCAACACCACACCAGCATGGACGCTCGGTGCATTGCCGGCAAAAATGCAGGAAGAATTGGCCGCCCTGGCCGTTCGACGCGGTTTTCAATCAGTTGAAGCCCTGCTGTTCTCCGCGCCACCGCCATACACGCCACCCCTGTCTCTTTCAGAAATTGCCCAGCATTGCCTGGACAAAGCGGCCAAAACACAACGGGCGTTGGCGCGCGCCTTGAGTCTCCGCCATAAAATGGCCCCCGGCCTGGTGGAACAGATTGCCGTTGAGGATTACCAACGTGAATTCGGCTACGCCATCTCCAAGCGTGCCATCCGCACCATTATCAAACGGGTCCACGATCGTGATGGTGGTCTGGAGAAATTTCATCGTCTGGAACTGTATTTGGACGATCGGCCCGCTCGAAAAAAGCCGCTGCCACCGAAACCACTGGCTGGCCTTGAAGCGGAATTCAGCAGCCTACGCGATGTGTTGGCCACCTTTAAAAACCCGGTCAAACCGACGGCCGACGAAGAACAATATCTCTGGCTTCGCGCCCTGGAAATATTTGATGAAAATATCACCGCCGGCAGCCCCAGCCGAAAGACCTTGCGCCGGCTGATCCGATATTTATTCAGCATTGCGCCATTTCTGGGCGAGAATGAGAGTGCCCTGCGTCGTAATTTTCATCGGAAACGAACACGTTGGTTGCTCAATCAGCGGGACGCAGGTTCATTGGTTGATGGCCGCAAGGACCGATCCGGCTTCAATCGGGCGCCTGAGCTTTGCCGGGAAGATCGGGATGCCCTGATTGCCCACGCGGTGCTAAAATGCGATGGCCGCGTCAGCCAAGCCTGGCGCGAGTTGGCCCGACGCGGGGCCCTCAGTGAAGAGCTGCTGGGCTATTACCTCAACAATCCCGCCTCAAAAAGCTATTGCCCCACCCGAATTCGCGAAGCGATCAAATACGAAATCTCCATGATGGATGACATTCATCATGGCCCGCGTCAGGACAAACTTAACGGCGCACACGTTCTACGTGATTGGAGCAGCGTTTCCTCCCTGGATTGGCTTTGTGCCGACGACGCGACCCTGGAAGTTTATTTTTACCTGCCGGACGGGCAGGGGGGATTCACCCTGATGCGGGGCCAGTTTCTGGTGATGATCGATGTCCGCACGACCCGAATTCTGGGATTCGCATTGCAGCCGGAGAAAAACTACAACGCCCGCGTCATCCGAACGCTCATCACCAAAATCTGTGATGAACATGGCCTGCCACGCCAAGGCTTTTATTTTGAGCGCGGCATCTGGGAACGGTCTCGCATCCTGAAGGGAGATCCACAGGCCGATCCGTTGTCATGGCCCGAAACGGAGCTGGGCCTGCGTTCTTTGGGGCTTCGGTTCGTCCACGCAAAACTGCCGCGTTCCAAACCGGTGGAAAGGGTCATCGGCGCATTGCAAGATTTGATGGAAGGCGAACTGGGCTACGTCGGTCCGGATGAAAAAAAGGAGAAATTCGAGCGGGTCCAAGAATGGAAACGCGAAGTTGAGTCGGGCAAAATTCATCCGGCGGGACACTTTTACTGCTTCGACGAATGGGTGGCGCGGCTGGAAGAAATCTGTACCCATTACAATTCCCAACCGCAGGATGGCAAAATGACCGGTGGCTTATCGCCAGACGAGGCGTTTCAAAAATATCAACCACTGGATGATCCGCCTCTAAAATTGCCGGCCAATTGTCGGTATCTTTTGGCGCACCATAAGCGCCCCCTTAAAGTCACCAGCAATGGCATCACCCTGCGCTTCGGCAAACAGGTTTTCAATTATCGCAATGAACAAACCGGCCATTTGCGCGGGCAAACGGTGCTGGCCTGGTTCAATCCCGAATTGCCAGAGTTGCTCACGGTCACGGATTTGAACCAAGACAATGCCTTTTGCGTGGCGCGCAGCCAGGAAGTCCCGGCCATGGACGCCCCTGGCGATCTCCTCAATCAGGAGCTGATGCGCATTGAAGCCCATTTGTCCTATGCACGGGTCCGTTACCGGACATTGCGTGCCAAATTTTCAACCCCATTTCGCCGGGTGATCGTAGATGAGCAAACCGCCCGGCTCGGGAATGAAATTCAGGCCCAACAGGCCGCGCTGGAGGTGGAACGTCGTCAGGCCAAACAACGACAGGTGCGAGCCCGCAAGGTTTATGGTCGATTGAACCTGACGGCGCCAGCGAATGCCGCTCCCGACCGGATCGAGGCTGCTGAACGCCTGGAAAAACTGTTGCAAGAACCGGTATGAGCAACACCCGCCAATCGACGTCCGGCACCGGCTTTCGGCAAGAGCGGTTCTGTTCGAGCATTGAGTTCGAACGCGGCTTGATGGCCAATCTGGTGGCCCGACGTTGCAGTCGGTTAATCCGGCCGGAAGATCGTGAACTGATCTGGTTCCTTCAGTTGCGTTCCCACCAGGACGGCGGCCTGGAAAAATTGGTCGAGGATTTTATCCGTTTCCTGCCTGACCGAGCCCAATGGAATCCAGAACAGCTGCGAAGCGAGCTGGAGCGCATTTGTCTGGATCCAGCCATCGGTTTCAATCCGAACGGCCGGTTCAAGCACTTCCTCTGGCCACCATTGCTGCAATACCAGGCACGGCACATCGCCCAACAAAGAGCCGCGACGGTCGTGACGGAGTTGGGTCAAATTGTTAATGCCACGTTGGATTACGCCCTCAATTCGCGGTGCATGGTGTTGATTGATGGTCTGGCGCGCATGGGCAAAACGTTTGCCGCCAAAGCCTGGTGCCAGCAACACCCCGGCCGAGCCCGCTATGTTCAGGTGCCTTCCACGAACGATGACATTGGGTTTTTCCGGGCCATCGCCAAAGGCATTGGCGTCAGCATTAATATCAATTCCAAGGCGCAGGAATTACGGCAGCGGATCGAGGACGCTCTGCAACCGGGCGATCTGGCCGTTGTCTTCGACGAAGCGCATTATCTTTGGCCCAACAGCCAATATCGTTTGGCTCGGCCCAATCGGATCAATTGGATCATGACGGCCCTGGTGAATCACGGGGTGCCGGTGGCGCTGGTGACAACGCCACAATTCATCCGAACGCAAAAGGAAGTGGAGCGAAAATCGTCGTGGACCAGCGAGCAATTCATCGGAAGGATTGGCCACTACGAACGGTTGCCCGATCGGCTTTCCCAAAACGATCTGGCCAAGGTGGCCCGCGCGCTCTTGCCTGAAGGCGACCGGAAATCGATTGCAACCCTGATTGCTTATGCCGAAGCCTCGGCAAAATATCTGGCTGGAATCGACTACGCAGTGCGTCGCGCCCGTTACCTGGCAGCAAAAGAAAATCGAGGCGTGGTATCGTTCACCGATATCAAGCTGGCCATTCAGGAAAACGTCATTCCCTCAGACAGCGCCCTGACGCAAACCCTGAGGCAAACCAAATCTCAGACCCATTTCGGCAACGGGACTGCAGGAAGATTAATGGGCATTTAAAGCCACCAAACCACCGGCTTCTGCTAATTTTTTGATTCGCTCTAGATCAGGCTTAAGCGATCCGTAAACTTCATGTGCCTCATCTCCATCATCTAGGCAATAGAAGCGATGTAAGCAACTTACTGCACACTCCCATGAACTAGTTGCAATTTCTTGATTTATAACAGGTAAGATTAACTGAGAAGGTTGATGTATTAATGACAATCGTTTGATTTTACGAATTTCTGTATGAAGAGGACGATTTTGGCCGGAATAATAGCGATAAAGACAATTCAACGCGCATTTCCAAGGTGCGTTTTCAAAGTAAACCCATTCAACTCGCCATCCAATATGCTCCTCAAAGGCATTTCGCATATAGGGATTGCAAAACTCAATGTCTGATGCAATAGCAGATTGACCATTTTTAATTCCATTGTGAATTTCTTCTTCGTTGCCCTGCCAATCTTTGCCATGCTTTCCTGAGTCTCCAATATCGTCCTTTTTAATAAATCCTGCATATTCCATTCCATTAAAAAAGGTGGACTTGCCGCTCCCAGGAAGTCCAACCACACCAATTAATCTGATATTGTTCATACTCTATAATATGAACCTGTGAGAAGAATTTACACTATTTCGCGTAAAAATGCACGTCAGTGAAATGTTTAAAATCCCATTAGGTTGCCCGCCACCAATCGCAATTTAAGTCACCGCAATTCGACACTTTTGGTCCAGTTGATGACAAATGCGCCGGATTTGCGGTTCAGTGAGCTTTTCCGGATAAGTTGAGCAAACCTGATAAATTTCTTTTGGATTCAAGACGTGTATGGCATCGCTGGGGACCTTGCGTTCCACCAGCCAGCCAGGCAGTGTCAGAATCGGCGTTGCCCAAACATTTTCGCCAGCGGCAGAATTCAACCAAGTGGCCAGGGTTTTCACGTTGTTTTTGGCCTGCTCGATTCCGTAGCTGTCGGCCCCCCAAGGCCATTGCAAGAATTTCCCGTCAAACTGCACCTGGAATTTTATGTTTCCGGATTCATTCACTGGCTTGCGACGGGTTTTGGTTTCCACGACAAACACACCGCGTGGGCCAACTAGGACGTGATCGATGTTAAAGCCATCGAAGGGAACATCATGGTAAATCTCAAAACCAAGAACGATCAAACGAGACAGCTCCTCGCCGACAAATCGCTCGCCCTCAAAACCCAGCCGGTAATTTGTTCTTGAACGCAATAACTTAAACAACCTGACTCCAAAAAACGCTGACGAACCGGCTGAAATCACAAAAAACAGCACGGGGGTTATAAAATCTTTGGGATGCAGGACGGGCAAACCGAGGATCAACAACAACGGAAACAAAATCAGCCCCAAAGTTTCATCGTTAATTTTATCATCCAATGCTTCGAGCTTGATGCGGATGGTTTCACCGGCCGGGCGACGCTGCAACTCCTTGAATGGCGCACGACTGAATTCTCGTTGCCGTTTGCGTTTCCTAAAAATGACCATCAGCACCAACGCGACCGGCAGGGCACACAGAATCGCCGCTATGGACAAATTTATATTAAACTGCATGACCCGAAGTGTTGATGAATCAATTGTTACAATGCAAGCCGGAGCTGGTTAATGATCTCCATCACCAAAAATGATTTTTAAAATTAAAGCCGTGAGGATGAAAAACGGGAGCGGCCCAAGTGCGGCGAATCATCGCCACTCTGGACGAAAATACCGCAAACTCGAATTCTGAATCCCCGCACAAAGCCAACGCAATGATGTTTTTTATCGCAATCCCGCCTATTATTTTGCATTTGCCTAAAATCCGCAGCGGATTACGATGCAGTAAATCCGCACGGCTATGGGAAATACGGGAAACAGTCAGAATGCCAAACAACTCGTTTGCATGCAGAGGACTGCGAGAAGCAGCGCCTGTTCAGTTGCCGTAGCTACGGATAGACGTGTGCATCTCAAAGAGCAGATACAATCTCGCCACCGAGACGAAATCGCGGAGCGCTTTCCGAACCTGACGCCGGTGCTGCGGATTGATTCTGACAATGGTTTGGCGTTGGATGGTAGCAGCACTGCGGGATGGCAGGCTGCCCAGCCTCGGCCGAAAATGCTTCAAGATTATTCAGCGACGGCGGCTACCCAGGCGCTTATTGAAAATAACTTGGCCTGGGCTAACGGAGAGGCGGAGAAACTTGGTTTTGCGTTTGCGTATTTCATGCTGCCAACCGTTTGCAACCAAAGGTGCTTTGGGTGCTTCATGGGTCAGGACAAACACCGGCTCCCGCCGCAACTCGTCGGCGCTTTCCCGTCGCCTATGGAGATTTCGGAAGTCTGCGGGTTTCTCAGGGATCACGGCGCGAAGGCTGTGGTTTACGGAGGCGGGGGCGAGCTCTTCACCTGGAAAGGTGCGTTTGACTTTGTCGAGGCGGTTCGGTCTCATGGCTTGCGGACTGTAATCTTCACAAATGGAACGCTGCTTAACCGAGAGGATGTAAATCGGCTGAATGCACTTGATGCCACGTTGATCATCTCTCTCCGAGATTCGGTCGAAACCCTACATAACGCAGCGGTTGGCCGGAACGGGTTTGTTGCTTCCATTCAGACAATCGACTATGCCATTGAGGCCGGATTCCACAGCTCCGATAGGTTAGCCGTTGAAATTCCGGTGACACGGTCTAATGAACAGCGTGTGCTGAGTGACTTTCTGCCTGCCATGCGAGTCATGGGTATCGTGCCACTGATTGAGGAATACATCCTTCTTTCCACGTCACCCGAAGAGCAGTTGCGCTGTCACAGTTTTCGCGAATCCAGGGCGTTCTTCCGTAAACTGCGTCAGAAAGACGAATCGTTTGGTATCTCGTGGCAGGTCAAGTTTGGCCAGCGGATCATCGCACAACCACAATGCCAACGCCCGTTATACTCCTTTGCCGTTTTTCCGAACGGAGACATTATGGACTGTCCCAGCCATTCCGTTCGATACGGCAACATCAAACAGCAGCGGTTGAGGGACATCATTTATTCACCAAAGTTTAAAAGCGCGCTCAAGAATTTCTCTGTCTGCGCTTGCTCGGTGTTCTTCACGGAATGCGATTCGGATATCCCGCAAGAGCTTCCAGAACGTCTTGGTTGCACGATATGAGCCCGGAATACCCCAACATACCGAAACAGAACCCACCGTGTTCCGACGTTGAAATACGAAATGTTGTCAGCTACTGGGGCTTTTTCTCAAAACTCGATTTGCTGACGAATCCCGGCGCTCTGCTCATGTTGGATGTGGATTTTGGACGCGAGTGTTCTTTGCGGTGTCCATCGTGTTTCAGAAGGCAAAACACTGTAGATGATGATGCCCGTCCTGACCTTTCTTACTCGGAACTTCTTGCGGTAATTGACGAGGCCAGAACGCTTGGCCTGCGCGAGGTAAAGATATGCGGCGCGGGCGAGCCTCTGGAGAACCCTCTTCTGTTACAGTTTGCGCGAGATTTGACAAATCGCGGTGTCGGCCTCGCCATTTTCACGAAAGCCCACGTTTTTGGAGACGACGCGTGGGTTCAACGGGTATTCGGCAACAGCGGTATTCAAACTGCCCGTGCGTTGTCCGAAGCGTTCTTCGAACTGAAGACGAGTTTTTTGGTCGGTTTCCAGTCCGCTATTCCTTCGGTGCAAGACCGCTTGGTCGGGGGAATTCGGGGCTACAGCACACTTCGTCGCCGGGCCTTGGAGATACTCGCTGAAACCGGTTTCAACAAGACTTCTCCCACCCGCTTGGCGTTGTGCTGCAATCCGATAACGAAGGAAAACGTTTCGGAACTCTACGACATCTATGTGTTTGGCCGTGAACGGAACATTTTGCCGGTTAATGCATGTCTGATGGTTTCGGGCAAGCAGCTTGACGCCCGTTATTTGGCGAACCACGATGCGCCTGCAGAATTGAAAGAACACTTGTTCCGACGCATCTACCGGTACAACTTGGAATACGGAATAAACACGATTGAACAACTCGAACAAGAGGGCATTTCCTGCATGCCAGGCGTCCACCCATGCAACCAGGTTGCTGCCGGTCTTTATCTCACCTGCAATGGCAACGTCGTTCGTTGTCCCGGTGATGCCTCGGCCGTTCTAGGTAATGTTTGTGAGACAAGCATCACGGAGATCTGGCACGCACAAGCAGACTGGCCTCTACGAGGTCAGTTTAATTGCCATTGCCCATTCAAGGATGGCATTACTCTGCCCAACGGGATTTACGGGCGGACGCTGGAACATCTGGAACAACGCTGCGAAAGCATCACAGCTAACTGACAAAATCGGAGAAACATATAATGAAAACGAAGAATAATCCCCTACAGCGGTTCAATCTAAAGATTTGTCTGACTGCCTTCGTGGTCCTTGGCGCTTTTGTGGCGTGCAAACCCACAAGCCAAACGGAAAAGGCACCCCCTGCCGTACAGGAGAAAGTGAGTTTGGGGGCTGTGTTCCCACTGACAGGGGACACCGCCAGTTACGGCCAAGCTGCGAAGAAGGGAATTGACCTCGCTGTGGGAGAAATCAACAAGCGAGGTGGCATTGGCGGTAAGACTGTGGAGATAATTTATGAAGATGACAACGGAAAGGCTGCCAATGCGGTTTCGGCAATGGAGAAATTGATATCCGTCAACAAAGTCCCGTTGGTGATGGGATCTGCAGGTAGTTCCGTGACCATGGCGATGTGCCCGATTGCCAATCGGGAGAAAGTTGTGTTGATTACTCCTATCTCCTCCTCAAAAGAGCTGACCGAGAAAGGCGGTCCATTCTTCTTCCGGGTTTGCCCCTCTGACGTTGTTCAGGCAGCCATGATGGCTGAATGGTTCAGAGAGGATGGCCGCAAGCGCGCGGCAGTCGTTTTTCTGAACACCAGTTGGGGACAAGGACTAAAAGATGAATTTGTGAATCGGTACAAGGCGTTGGGCGGAGAAATAGTTTCGATCGAGGCATGCAATGAGGGTGACCGCGACCTGCGTGCCCAGTTGACCAAGGCCAAGGCAAGCAATCCGGATGCGTTGTACGGAATTACGCAAGGACGGGAAGGTGGGGCGTTGTTACGCCAAGCGAAGGAACTCGGTTTCGACAAGCCTGTGTATGGTGCTGACGTATGGGGTTCGCCTGAACTCGTCGAAACAGCTCAAGACGCTGCGAAGGGAGTGAAAATTATCGTGCCCGCTGAATACAAAGGGACAAAGTATCAAGAATTCGCCAAAGCGTTCAAGCAACGTTACGGCGAAGATCCCGATACTTACGCCGCTTTTTCCTACGATATGGTGATGATTTTGTCGGCTGCACTCTCGAAAGCTGATACGGGTGACTCGTTACAGAAAGCAATGGCTGAGACGTCCTACGAGGGCGTGACAGGGGTAACAAAATTTGATAAGAACGGAGACGTTGTCGGGAAAGGATTTGAACAGAAAATACTTCCGTAAATTAACCGGAGGACACAATGCAACCATTCGGGCGTGGAGAAATTATTGAGCTAATCTCGTTGACGGTCGCGATTCTCGCTATCATTGGCGCACTTTATTTTAGTAAACGTGAAAAAGTTTTTTGGGCGGTCGTTTTGGCGATTGCGGCTGTGGTTGCAGTGGTCTGTTTGTTTATTTTTGGACATTGGATAGTTGCTGTTGGAATCGTGCTTGTGTGGGCGGCTCTCGTTGTGGGGTGGTGGGCGTTCAAGAAATATCAGCGATTCAAATTAGTTTATGACTTCAATGGCTACTGTATTGAATGCGAAAAGATGCTAAAGAAATCTGGGGATCACGGAGATGTGATGACAATTCAAACGCCTGTCGAAGAAATCCCTGCTAACGCGATCGACAGTTTCAAAAGCTATTTGGAGAAAACGTTTGAAGTTATCATCGCCACAGAACGCAAGTACCATCGACTCGTCGTGTTAGATAACTCTATTACAGTGCCAAAGACCAGAATCAAGGACTTTATTAACCAATTAATTGATCGTGCACAAAAGAGGGAAATTACACATCCTACCATTCCATTTGGGCTCCGAAACGTTGAAATCGGTTTCGTTCTGTCCGAGTCTGTCAAGGACTTAATATATTCGAACACTGATATTCATTGCACAACAGACAGAGATTTTTCGATCGCCTTCATGGCAAGAGAAGCCCAAAAAGACATCCACTTTGGGTCAAGTTTGCATTTGCATGATTCAAAGGAAATATTGTCCAAGATTATCCGGAATGATCTTACCACTGCATGGAAGAAAGCAACGTGCATAGTAATCGGAGACGTTTATCCGAATTTTTCAGGCAATGGGAGCACAGCGAAAACAGAAGCTCAGAGAGATGAGATCAAAGTAGAACTCGATAATAGAGTAAATAAGATTGTAGATGTGCTGAGACCGTAGACAAGATTACTATTGGAGAATTCGCATGAGCAAGAAATCAATTGAAATAACGGGCATTGTTATAGCTTTGGTGACTTTTTTGGTCGGAGCAGCGGGGCCGGCCTTTTTTCCAAATCAGCAGGCATTTTGGCGCGCAGTCTTCTTCATTGGCATTTATTTGTGCGCGGCAGTTGGTCAGGTAGTCCTCTTAATAAACTGTAAACGGCTCGCGATATGGGGGTTTCTAAAAACCAATTTCGAAACTCCAAGTGATGATCTCAAGGCCCTTTTAGTAAAAAAGGAGGCTGATTTTTTTAAGCAATTTGCCGCCATAAGCCGCCACGTTTTAAGACTTCGACAAGTCCTCTTTCTTGACAACTTCGGAGAGTATTGTGATGCCTGTGCGAAGATGCTAGATAAGTCCTCTGCTCACGATAAGATCCTCACAGTCCAAACTCCCGTCTCACTAAAGCCTGAAGCTATTTCGCAAGACGAGCGGGAAAAGTATGACCGGTATATTCGTGCTTCCATTAACAAAGTCATCGACACAGATACAGATTATCATCGTCTTGTCGTCCTCAACGAGCATGACACAGAGCCTGAGACGAAGATCAAAGTCTTTGTAAAAGACCTAGTGGAAACTGCGGTTGCTAAAGAGACGGCAGTAAGATCGAGTATCGACTTCTCGAATATATTCATAGGATTCGTTCTCTTCAGTTCGATCCCTGACCAGATTTATAGCAACTTAGACATTCACATCACTACTGAGCGCGACTTTTCTATTGCGTTTGCAAGCAAAGCCGCGATTAGACAGCTTCACTTCGGCGGGAGCTTGCACTTACAAGACGACCAGAGGATAGTCTCCAAGCGTCTCATTGAAGACGTAGAATCAGTGTGGCAGAAATGCATCCACGAGAATAACGTGATATTTTTGTCGCACTATTATTTAAAGACCGATCCTTCCAATCCGAAGAGCGGTGCGCAAAAAGAAAACATAGTGAATGAAGTATGCAAGGCCATAGACGACATTGTAATCAAGATCAAAAATGGTGCTGTTTCCTTTGCTCCTGTTGGGTCAACAAAGCTCAAGCACCTAGCGCCAAAGGTGTGACGCAAATCCACCCAGACGAAATTCCAACACATGCTCGACCTCAAACACCTAAACCTAAGCTATGCTTCAACAGCTAATTGCTAATGGGCTAATCCAAGGTGCTGAGATCGCCCTTTTGGCAGTTGGTTTCAGCGTTCTTTACACCGCAAGCAGATTTTTTGTATTTACCTACGGCGCAAGCTTCGCTTGGGCGGCATATTCGTTCCTGTGGTTTGCGAATATTCTTCCTTTGGGTCTCGCGGCAGCGTTGGGAATGCTTGTGAGCATCACTCTAGGCGTGTGCTTAGAGCGTGGCATCTATCAGCCGCTACGCGAACATGGAAGGAGTCCTCTTGTTTTGATGCTCGCTTCCATTGGTGCATACGTGATTTCCCAAAATATTATCAGCCTGAGTTTTGGTGACGTAACCCGACTCATCAGTGGGTGGGGATCGAGTAACAGTCATTCATGGTTTGGTATCCGATTTACGGGAACACAGGTTCTTATCGTCACGATCTCGTTTGTCACAATTGTCTTCACTTCACTTCTTTTGGTTTTGTCCTCGCTCGGAAAGAATATTCGAGCAGTCACAAATGATCTGACGCTTGCATCTGTCGTGGGCATCGACGTTAACTTGACAACTGCGATGGCTGTTGCACTTGGAAGCGCGCTCGCCGGCGTCGGCGCAGTGCTGGTCAGCCTAGACCTCGGTCTCACACCAATCATGGGCTTTCAAGCTCTTCTCCTCGGCGTTGTGGCTGCAATCGTCGGGGGAGTCGGAAGCATCGGCGGCGCAGCCTTGGGTGGAATCACGCTCGGTCTTCTCCAACAACTTGCTGTCTGGATATTGCCTTCCCAATGGCAGGACGCCGTAGTATTTGCCGCCCTCATCATCGTTCTTATATTGCGACCACAAGGATTTTGTGGCAAAGCTCGACAAAGGTCTGTCGTTTGATAATGGATTATTTCCTCCATGTCCTCGTTCTGGCGGCGATTTACACGGGCCTCGCAGCGTCATTGGATTTGCTGGCGGGCCGGACTGGATTAATGTCCCTCGCACATGCGGCTTTCTATGGACTTGGGGCTTACACGTCTGCCTTGTTGTCGGTGCGCTTTGGTATTTCATTTCCGCTGGGCGTTTTGGTAGGTATGGTCGTAGCAGTTTTGATTTCTTTTGTTGTTTCGTTGCCGTCGTTGCGGTTGCATGATGATTATTTCGTCATTGCTACGTTCGGGTTTCAGATGATTTTGTTCAGTGTTTTCAATAATTGGATGAAACTGACACACGGGCCTCTTGGTATCCCCGGCATTCCGCAACCGGTTATCTTTGGCTGGCACGTGAACTCGCACTTGGATTTCCTGATCTTGGCGGCAGCTTTCGTGTGTTTCGCGTATTTCGTGGTTCATCGTCTTACGTCTTCGCCGTTCGGCCGGGTGCTCCACGCGATTCGTGAGGACGAAGTGTTTGCCAAGGCGCTCGGGAAAAACACACTCCGGTTCAAAGTTGTCGCGTTTGCCGTCAGCGCCGCGTTGGCGGCAATGGCGGGCAGCCTTTACGCGCATTACATCACCTACATTGATCCCACGAGCTTTACGGTCATGGAATCCATCCTCATCATTTCCATGGTCATCATCGGCGGAGCGGGCAGCACTTGGGGACCGCTGGTCGGGGCGGTTGTTTTGGTCACTCTGCCGGAAGCGTTACGGTTTGTCGGCCTGCCCAGCGCCGTAGCCGCCAACTTGCGTCAGATTATTTACGGCAGTTTGCTGGTCATCATGATGATGTTCCGCCCGCGTGGTTTGGTGGGCAAATATGGATTTAGCAAATGACTCTGCGCTGCGAAAAATTGAGCAAATCGTTTGACGGAACTCGCGCGTTGGCGGAAGTCAGCGTGGAGTTTCCGTCGTCAGGCATCACCGCGATCATCGGACCAAACGGCGTCGGCAAAACCAGCCTCATCAATGTGCTCACCGGTTTCCTCCGTGCGGAGTCGGGCCGGTTCTTTCTCAGTGAGCGGGAATTGACCGGACTTGCGCCGCACAGAATCGCGCGGCTTGGCATCGCGCGCACGTTTCAAGACCTTCGATTGATTTCCCAAGTCTCCGTACTGGAGAATGTGCTTCTGGCCAGACCGAATCAGAAGGGCGAACGGTTGCTGCCCGCGTTATTTCGTTTCGGTGTTGCTGCGGAGGAATCGCGCAACCATGACGAAGCAATGCGGTGGCTGAAATTCGTGGGACTTGACAGCGCAGCGAAGGAACTGGCCGGAGAAATGTCGTATGGACAGCAAAAGCTTTTGACTTTGGCGTGTTGCCTGGCAACGGACGCGCGCATTCTGCTGCTTGACGAACCGATTGCGGGCGTTCACCCCGAGATGGTTTCTAAAATCTTGGATCTGCTCGGCCAGCTTCGCGACGCGGGCAAACAGATCGTTTTCATCGAACATGACATCGCTTCGGTGCGGCAAGTGGCAGACATGGTCATTGTCATGGACCACGGCAAAATCATCGCCCGAGGAAAACCGTCAGAAGTTCTTGAGCGCCCTGAAATCATTGAGGCATACGTCGGATAAAAATGCCAACCGAACAAACATCATTACTGCAAGTTCAGGACTTGGTCACAGGCTATGGCAAGAAGCAGGTGGTCAATGGGGTCACACTTGAAATTGCTTCCGGCGAAATCGTGACATTGATCGGTCACAATGGCGCCGGGAAATCCACGCTGCTGAAAGCTGTCTTCGGAATGATTCCGGTTTGGCAGGGACAGGTGTCATTGAACGGAGTGGTGAAGCCGAAACCAACTCCTCGCGAAATGCTTCATTCGGGCGTCGCCTACGTGCCTCAGGGAAATCGGGTGTTCACAGATCTGACCGTCCAGGAAAATCTGGAGATGGGTGGAATCACGCTGTCAAAGAAGGAGCTTTTGAAAGAAGGAATCGAGCGGGTGTTTACCCTTTTCCCTGTGCTCAAGCCACGATTGAAACAGCACGCCGGAACCCTTTCCGGTGGAGAAAAGCAAATGCTCGCGCTGGCGAATGCTTTGATTCTGTCCCCGAAGCTGCTGCTCCTTGATGAGCCTTCGCTCGGCCTTGCTCCGCCACTGGTTTCAGAAGCATTGGGTCGAATCAAGCAGATCAATCGAGACTCCGGCATGACCGTTCTGATTGTCGAACAAAAGGTGCGCGAGGTTTTGAAAATTGCTAATCGGGTGTATGTCTTGCGAACCGGCCGCGTGTCCTTCACCGGCCCAGCCGAAGAATTGAAGGACGACACTAAGCTGCGCGAAGTTTATTTGTAACGCGCTCCTCCCAGCAGGGATGGCGGGGCGTCAGGAATAGTCAAAGCTTGTCAACGCTGCTGGCTGATCTTTTTCCAGCTGGTTTGGGCATGGGTGCCGGAAGCGGAGGCTCTTCAAAAACGTTAAAACACAGCTCCTTGGGCTGTCCTTCGGTGGCTTCCTTTACGGAGACCCACTTGGGTTGGCGCCGATAGTGCTTTCCGGTGACGTTGTCGATAACGACACTGACGAGTTGTTCATTAAGTTCAAGCGCGCCAGCCTCTTTGGACTCTTCCCGCGATTTGGCGTCCGATTGGGGTTGGATTTTGTCAGACATCAACTTTTCAACGTTGGGGAAATGCCGCAGGACAAGCCGGTGACTGGCTTTGGCCATCAACACCAAGTTGATTTCTCGGAGACTGGGTTGATTAGTGGCTTCCACGCCGATGCCGACTGTGACGAGCCCCATGGATTCGAAGAGATCGAGCAAGGCTGCAAAAAACACCGGATCTTTACTGAGGAGTGGAAAACCGGTGCAGAGTTCGGCGGTATCTGACAGCAGGACAGAGTTGTAAGCATTTTTTTTCTCCTCAGCGTCTTTCAGGATCTGTTCAACGCTGTAAATGCACTCCTCGGGCGTCAGCACGCCGATATAGAAGGTAAGAACAGTTACCGAAGCGGAGTGCTTTTTAGACTGGACCCTGTATTCAGTGACATGCGTTTTTGTATTTTTGGGCGACTTTCCTCCTCTGTTGTTTCCGACAGAATGGGGTTCGATTTTTTTCAACTTGCGCAAATATTGCTGTGATTGGGTCCAGGCGACACCTTTGAAATCAATGTCCCCTTGCCCGCCGAACGTAATGATCAGCAGCCTGGCCTTCGAGTTCACATAGCCGAGGCTCAGGTTAAGTCCGAGTGCAAGCTTATGAGTGCCAGCGGGACCCATCACTGCAAAACAGGCTGGTCGGTGGATTTTCTCTTCCAACAACTCGGTCTTCTCCTTTTTGGTGGCCAACTTGTATCCTTTCTTCACGGTGACTAACTTATTCCTCGACTCCACCATCGCCAACTCATCAGCAACCAGGAAGTCTCCCTTTGGCTTTTGTTGGAATTTTTTGCGCGTTCGCGACACGACGAAGTGCACCGACGGATAGACGACCACCCCTGTTCTTGTTCTTCGATGAAGGCCGATTTGTTCGGGATTCGCCGCGGTGCGTGTTTTGAAGAGGTGTTTTCCCAAGCCCTGTAAGCAGACTCGCGACTTGGAGACTTCAAGGAAGAATTGAAGATAGCCTTGGCGTAATTCGCGTAAGAGTTTCACAACGACATCGGCAAGAAAACTCTCAGTCTCGACTAGCGGCACGCCGGGCGAAGCAGAACTTTCTGGCTGTTCCAGGGTCGCAATCACCGGAACATGCTTCGAGCGGAAAAGAGTGAAGATTTGGTAGGTCTGGCTTCGCGTCAAAGGCGAGCCAGTGAATGCGTTCAGGCTGTCGAGGATGAAAAGCTTCTTTGTCTTTGAAGAAGAACTGGAACGAGCGAGCTTTGTAACGATGTTTTCCAGCTCCGCGAATCGCGTCTTAAAGACTTCATCCTTCTGCCGCTCAGATATAGGGAGTGGCGACAGGCGGCATAACGAAACCCTGCCTTCTGTGGGCTCGTTCGACATATCTTTCGGGATTTTAAAGACTTCGGGAGGGAATCCAAAATTTCGAGCCGTGTTCCTCAGTGAACTGGCAGGTTGCTCAAGGCTGAGGAACGGAACCGCGCATCCCGAGAGTTTGGCTGCATGGGCGGCAATTTGCAGAGCCAATGTCGTCTTACCAACACCTGCACCGCCCTCAATCAGGATTACAGTTGTTTCGTACGGTGGATTTCTACTCTCAACACCGATGGGCATACCACCTTCGCCCCCCTCTTCCTCGACGGCCAAAAGTTGGTTAAGGACCTCATCGCCGGTATTGACAAAAATTGTTTTCATCGTGAGGCCTCTTTGTTTTTCGATAGATTCTCGATGCCGTCGAGTTTGCCAGGGTATACGATGATTACCTCGCGATGGTGGTCGAACTGTAACGCATTCGGAAACCAGTCATCCATTTGCTCCACGAGCCATTTATCGCGCTCTTTGAGCGGTCGGCCTACCTCCGCCTCCAGCGATGACCACGGAAATTCCGGATGTCCCATTGTGCTCTTGGAAAGGGAGACCAAGGCCCGTGCCAACAACTTGATCTCTTCGAAGTCGCGTTTGAAAACCTCGCTCATGGGTTTGACAATTGCATGCGCCGTGCGTCCTTTCTTCTCGATTTTGCACAGCCTCCCTTCTACCTCGTAAAATACGTTATCGAAATAGATCCCAATCGGTTTGAGTTCACTTGCCCAATTGGAGAGCACGGCTTCGATCTCTTCGGTCATTCTGGCAAACGGCTTCTTGGCCGCGCTGCCTTTCGGCATGGAATTAAGGTGCATGATGATGCATTCGCCAGCATGCGAAAACTCGACATCTTCCACGCGCTCGCGGAACGCCTTGAAACGGTCGTCTTGGGAAGTGTTCAGGAGTTTGCTCCAACGATCTTGGCAGACGCGTGTCCAATGGTTCTCCGTCTCGTCGGCGATACGTAGGATGGCTGCCAACATCGGGATGCGAACCGGTCCCAACGGCTCGATGGACGTGTTGCGGAAGCGCTTCTCGTCTTTTGCCATCAACGAGCAGCACTGTAAATGTGGAAAAACTGGCTGCTCCACGCGGGGCGGCTTGGCGAGCTTGTGGCAGTATGCGAGCAGACCACAGTATTCCATCGCTATAAAATCTGGCAACCCCAGTTCAAAACCGGCCTTGTTGATGATCTCCCGGCTCTTCAAATTGTGGTCCCAGTGGACTTCCTGGCATGCGGTCTTCCCATTCTTACCCCGAGGACAATCATGCGGCCTCCTCTTACAGGGCTTCAGCCCCGGATGCTTGACTGCACTCGGCACCGTGCGTCCGATGTCGTGCAGCAACACCGCAGCCAAGAGTAGGAAAATTTCACCAGGCCTGAGTTCCCCCTTTTTGGTGTCAGGAATTATTTTATCCACATTGCGCGCGACGTTAAACAGGTGAAGAAGCCCCGAATGTGAGCCTTTATCCGGTACGAGCAGCGACAGCCAGTTGTTCAAGGCGCGCTCCTGCATATCCAGCAGGCAAGCCGACAGCGCAGGGTTTCTCTGCTCGAGAATGCGAGAGAGCGAGTTGACCGACAGGAAGCTCGCCTTGGGAGCAGCAGGTTCTGAAGCAGTGGCCGTGCTCATGAAAAGTCGCAAGGTTGACTGTCCAGAGTCTTTTCCATCAGGTTTATGATAATTGCACGAACCGGGTCGGAGGCGGTTTCGGATGACGACGGAGTTGCTCTTGTGCCTGGTTCATTCATACAAGAAAGCTTATTCCTGCATAGACGAGCATCAAGCATTTAATTTGACCGATTCGAGCCAGGCAGGGAGTGTCCAAAGTGATTCATTAGCAGCGGTGGTGCCGAGTCCAATTTAGGGAGAGGATTATCATTTAGGAAAGCACCTTCTTTTCCACCGGCAGCACGCGGGCACGATAGGTTTGGCCATGGGCATTGAAATGCATTGGATACACCACGCCGCCTCAAACATGAGGTCTTCAAACCGGAACCATTCCTGGTTCTCGCCGAAAAACGTTCCTTTCGCAGGATCAAACCGGATCCGGAGCAACCAAATCAGCCACTGTGAGTCATGTGCGTGACAATTCCAAACGAAGGTTTTGTTGAATTTGCTCCCGCCAAATGTTCATCACTTGCGCCTGCTCTGCATAGTCGGACCATTTTACAGCCGCGGCGCAAACTTCCTCCACGATGGTCTCGGCGCGACCGCGTTTCATCAAGGCGCTCTTTGCACAGGCGCGAAAATCCGCCAGCGTGAATCCATCCCGCTTGCCGTTCATCGTCATCTGGTGCGTTGCCGTCCAGGCACCGGTTGGGTTGTAGCTATAGGTCACGTCAAAGGCGGGCGCCAGCGACCAGCGGCCGGCCTTGTCCATCAGGAAGGCGATGTTCTTGGCGTGATCGTCCTGGTTGCGGGCGAGGATGTTGAATACCATCCGCCGGAACTGTTGTTCCACCGCTGCCATCGGCAAATCCAATTGACGAATCACCAGCAACGCCTGCTCATAGGCATACGCGCCAGCGTGGTTAAAATCAAAGTGAGCGAGAGCGCACAATGATTGCATGTGTAATTTCTCACCGCCGTCGAGCCGGTCAAAACGCCTGGACATGAAATGTCGCCGGCCGTTTTCTTCCAGCAAACGGCACTCACTCATGGTCACACCCGCCGCTTTCGCCATTAAGGAATAGGCATATTCGATTGCTCCGTAACCTTTCGGGTCTTCAAGTTCCTTGTCCTGGTTGCCTGTCACGCCGTCAAATTTCAGCAGCCAGTAATCAAATCCCTTTCCCGCCGTGATCTGCCCGGAACGGACCTCGTTGGTCTCACGGTTCCAGGCGATGACCGCCTTGGCCCGCGCACCACCAGCGGAAGTGCCAACGCGCAAGATGTCGTTCAAAGCATTTTTTCTGCTCGCGCTGGCAAAAGTAGCTTTCAGAGTTTTGCGATGGCTCAGAACCTCCGACGCCAGTTTGACCAGGGCATCAATTTCAATCTTCCTGGCCGGCTGCGCTTTTGGTCCCAACGCCGGCACGAACTCCAGCGCCCCCATGCCGCGCGCCCCAACATAGCAGAGCCGTTCCACCGCGTTAAAACTCTCGGGTGTCCGCCCCTGCGTTGCCAGCCAGGCATCAATCAAGGCGTGGCCAAACCGATCCGGCAATGAGTCCGCCAGCAAACCGGGCAGGCCGTGAAACGTCACCTGCGGTAATTCCGGGAAAACATACACCCGGTCGGTGAGCGGCATGGTGATGGGTGATATTTCGATTCCGCTTTGCGCAAACGCCGGGTCATATTGGAACGCTGCGTAGTTGCTCCCATCCGCCAAGGAAACGGCCCCAATGGTTCGTCCCCAAAGTTTGACCTCGGCCATGGTCATGATTCATCCCCCCATTGCCATTTTTTGGCTGATGACTTGTTCGCTTTAATTCTGGAGGCGCGCCGACGTTCCTTGCCGCGCAGCTTCAATTGCGCAACCGGACTGGGTACGGGTTCTGGGATGAGAGCGTCAAAACGATCAATCACATCCAACGCGCGACATACCCGGATGAAACCCGACAGCTGCGTCGCCACACTTCCCAATTCCAGCCGTTGCACTGTGCTCTTTGAAACGCCAGCCTCCGTCGCAAGTTGGATCTGTGTAAGGTTTCGCTCCAGACGTGCCCTCGCCATACGATTACCGATTTCCTTCAGAATGGCTTCATCAGTGGCTTGTTTCGTAATCTTCATAACGCATCAAATATGATGCATTAAATCTAAAATGTCAACTAAAGCATCATAATAGATGCTATATGTGCAATCCAATCAATTATGATTTGGCCCATTTTGCGCGGCGAATTTTCCAATTCGCCGCGTATTTTGCGGTGAATAATAGCTTTATTCACCGCAAAAGAACCTGTCGGCGATTTGCATGGCTTTTGCCCACCATGCGTTAACCAGGCTTTAACGCCCCGTTAAAACCATCCCGGACGCGTTGTATACACCGCTCCGCATCAAACATGAGATCTTCAAACCGGAACCATTCCTGGTTCCCGCCGAAAAACGCTCCTTTTGCAGGATCAAATCGGATCCGGACTTTCTGCTCATTTGCATCAAACACGTCGAACCGCAGACGCAAATCCGCGATATCATATGCAGGTTGCCCCGACGGGCGGTCTTCCCGGAGCTGCACCCGCAGACCAGCCGCGACCAGCTCGCGATAGAGTCGCCGTTCCGGTTCGCGCACCAGGCTCAACTCGTCCAGGGTTCGCGCTTCCTCAAACGCCAGCCGGGTCGTCACCCGAAAATACTGCGGATGTCCGGATTCATTGGGCGGCAAGACGGCCTCACGCTCGCAGAGTGTTCCCAGTTCAAACCAGGCATAAAGCCCCTGGCTCCGGCCGATTCCCGGAGGTTGAGGTTTAATTTGCGATCGCTCGCCGACTTTGAAATTTCTGACCGGTGCCCAATGGCGGACACCGGCTTCCTTGCCAAACTGGGTTTTGCTCTGGAAAAACACGATGAAATCCGCCCGCAACCGCACTCCCTGCAACTCAGCGTAGGGCATATGGTAAATCCGATGTTTTCGGATGAATTCCAGCTGTTCGGGGGAGGCGATGATTCCCATGAAGCCATATTCGAGCGATTGTTTGATCCGCTGACGTTCATCTTCTGATCCCAGTTCGATGGCCCGATCCTCCTCGGTCTCGCTGGTGCGCTTCAGCAGTTGATCCAACACCCCGTTAACCAGATCTGTTCGCTCAGGCAAAAACGGCATGCCGCCGACGCCGACTTTGGAGATCGACGTGAAGAATTTATTCTCTTCCGCATCCGGGCGCGTGTTGGGATACAACACAAAGGCGGCCACGCTTTTTTGGATGAAGGGACGCTGCCCCTGATCCCAAATCGTCTGGTCACTGCTGCCCGGATTGGCACCGCTGAGCTGGCCGTAAACGATTTGGTCGCGGTAAGCATGCATGCGGTTGATGGCATCCTCCGGCGGCCCGGGAGCACCAAATCGGTCGATATAGTCGCCATCGTCCGCAAACCGATATTTGGCATCGAAAATATAATGGTATGCCCGCCGATTTCCGGCCTTGGTGATTTCGAGCATGTTGTCCGGGAACCAATTCCCGGTGGGCGAAGATTCCCGGGGATTATAAACCAGGCGAAGGCGCTCACCCGCTTTCGAGCACAACACCAGTTGTGAGGTGACACCTTTTTGCAATTTCACGGCAATTCCCTTGCGATCCACTTGGAGCCAGTTGGGTTTTCCCACCTGATCGCAATGTCGCCGCAGCAAACTGCCCAATTTGATAAAGCACCACATTTCGTAAAGCGTTGAGAGCTCCTTCTCGGACAGGTCAAACGGACCCCCCCGAATTTCCAGGCTGGAAAGGAGATCCAAAAACGCCTTGAAAAACTCCCGGTATCCGGGCGCCATATGGAGCGCCAATGATTGCACCGGCGTCGTTAGCGACGCTGACACCTCCTGCAAAAAGGCGGCATCCAGATCCACCCGCAGTTCGCGGCTGACCTCCCGCAGTTTCTGCCCCCAAAGGTCTTGATCGGCGGGGTTTTCTGCATGCAACCGTTCCAGGCTGTTGCGCACCCGCCGCCGCAAGACGGCCAACGCCCATTTTACGAATTGATTCTCAATGGTGTTATAGGAAAGCACCTTCTTTTCCACCGGCAGCACGCGGGCACGATAGGTTTGGCCATGGGCATTGAAATGGCCGACGGTTGACGGCCCACATTGATGGGCGTGAACCCGGACGTAACGCAGTACCGTGGCCCCGCGCCGGGTTGGCTGGTTGGCCCGACGGATCTGTTCATCCACTTCGATCCGGGTGCGCGGAGCCTGCCGGATCCGGGCAAAGGCTTTCTGCAAATCACCAAACAGAAACCTGATGTTTTCCAGCCATTCCACCTCGCCGGGCTTGATTCCCCGGCGCCGGCTGGCCTTGTGATACGTGAACTGACCGATGTCATGGGCCAGACAACGGACCTCATGGTTCAAATCAGCCCGGAGAGCTGCCAAATCCTTCCGGTAATCAATCTTGCTCGGGAATACCTCGAGCCCGATTTTTAACAGACTTTTTCCACCGTGGGTTAAATCCAGATCCAGATAACCCGCTTGTGAGCCCACATTCAGCATACAGGAAAGCACCCGGCTCTTCGAAAATTGTCTCAACTTGTCGGGCAACTGCCGGCCGGGCGATTCCAGTTTTATCAACGAGGGTTTCAAGTCGGGATCCAACAGTTCCACGGTAAATTCGTAATCGGTCTCTTCAAAGAACGCCGGTTCAATCTTCATGCCCGGCTGATAATCAAATTTGCCTTGCAGGGTCTCGAACCGAATCGGGGACTGGCAGGGAGAAATCGATAACCGGGCGCTGGTCGGCGCAGAACGCATCGGCCGCTGTGGGCCACGAATCTCAATGGCCAGAAGATCTGGACATTCAATCCGCAACAGTTTTTCGCGTTGAGCCATGCAGCCTTAGGTCAGCTGGCCCAATAAGAGGTAAACCCGTCCATTTCGTAACGGATCAACATCTGGGCGAGCTTGCGTTGGATGGGCGAGCCGGTCTCTGAAAGATTTTTGAGTTCCGCCCGGAAATGATCCCCACTGGGATCGGTTTTACCGCCAAATTCGTCCAAGAGCTCGACGAGCGCTTGTTTCACCAGATCCGAGCTGCCCTGGATCCGCGGCAGAATTTTCTGGAGCACGACATGTTCCCAAGCCCGGTCCTGGTTGATTCCCACCTGCGCAGCATAATGCCGATAGAAAGCCGCTTCGTCCCGGACGCGATAGCCGATCTCAAAACCTCCACGTTTCAGGATCTCATTGATCTCGGTCAGGCGCTTGGCGGTTTCCTTGGCCAAGGGCAAATTCACCTTGACCAGATCCGGCATGGCGATGAATTCTCCACGCAACTGATCATTGGCCAGGGAAACCGATTCGGCGTTCACCTTCGTGGTGTCCAATTCAATCCCGTCCGTGAGTCGGATATCCGAAAATTCAACGGCATTGGCTCGGTCCAGGACTTTACGACTGAAGGGATGCGTCGTTTCATCCATGTTCACCGTGCCGACCACGTAAAGATTGTCCGGGAAGGACAAACCATGGGGATTCGCCGCTAGGAGCGCTGGCAGTGCGGCTTTGACGTCTTCGTCCAAGGTGGCCTGCTGGAGACTGGCGAGCTGGGTCGCAGTCAATATGGGATCGGTTTGAACCCGGCTTCCGTCAGGTGAAGTTTTCCAGCGCCTTGATTCGATGACGCTCAGGAAGTCTGAAAAATAATGTTCCACCCGCGCCAGGTTCATCTCATCCAGGCACAGGAAAAACGGCTGCTGCGGATCGGCCTGCGCGCGAATCAACGTCGACACCAAAGCCCCCGGCTGAAACTTGCCCTCGAGATCGAAGTAGCCGATGAGATCGCTGTTGTCGTTCCAATCGGGCCGGACGGGAATGAGTTTAAACCGGTGGTTTTCGGTGGTGGCGCCGACGGCTTCCGCGAACAGGCGTACCAGCTTGGATTTGCCGGTACCCGAGATTCCCGCCAGAAGCACGAACGGCTTGGCCCGCAGACAGCAGAAAAAGTTTTCAATATCTTCGCGTAAAAACACCATGCCGTTGGCGGCAATGCGTTCATAAATTTGGTTCACCAGCTTATTCATGATTGATCCTCTAGTTTGTAAATTTAAAAATTTCCGCAACTGATTCCTGATCGCTTCCGGCAAAGCCTCCAAATCAATGTGCTCCAGCAGAATCCTGACGGCATCGGGTTGCAGTTCAAAAAGATAACCCTGGTTGGTGCCACCATTCGTGTCAACCGGACCATATTTGTGGCCAAGTTTTGCAATTTTCGGCCTAACCGCACCGATGTCGATGGGCGGCTTCAACTCAAAATAATTTAGATTGGCTCTCCAGCCCTCCTTGGCCCACGTCCAGCCTTCCATTTTTTCTGGTCGATCCGCGCTTGCTCCATCGCTGGTGGCGGTCGAAACCGCACGAATCGCTTTGGATACGTAGCTGAAAACAATATCGCCAGTTTTGACCTTGGAAACGTTTGCGTGATGAAAGAGCTGACCTAGTTGGTTCTGTTTCTTTGGCGCCCAAATGTATCCTCCTGCCTTTTCAATATTATAACTATGCCCCTGACAAACCCACCAACATTGGGGCAAATCAGCTGACGTTGCTTGAGGCCACCATTGATCTGATAATGTTTTCATCAATTTCTCCCGGTTTTGAGGCGATTGCAGCAGCGGCCAAAAGGTGTCCTTAATCGTGGCGTAGGCAACCTTGTCGCGAATCGCTTTCGGCCCCTCATGACCTCCATCTACCAATTGATTGAGATCTTTGTAGCTGAGCATCCAAAACAAATCGCCCGTCAAATGAAAGAACGGCATCACCGCCTCGCCCGCCCCGACTTCCTGACCCAGGCTGGCCATTTTTGCAATGAACTTTGGTGCCAGCCAATCAAATGGGATTTTGTTTTCTTTGAGTTCACCGCTGGCGACACCTTCGATGACACAAGCGATCATCGCCGGTTTGTAGAGGCTCGGCTTTCCCGAACTCTCATCTACATGCAACTCCTTCAAGATCTCACAAAACAGGTCCAAAGCCTTGGATTCATCATCGATGAACACGATGATTCTCTTGTCCGGCTCCAAGGCGAACACCCCGGCTTGCAGCATGGTCATTTTTTTGGCGACCGTGCCCTCAAAGTTGGTATCGAAAGGCGCGATCCCGCCTTTGCCTTTTACCATATTGATTTTTTCCAGCAGAAGGTCAGTGGTGAAGCGGACGTTTTCTTCGGCATCCAGGCGTTGAATGTCACAAACTCCTTCATCGACCGAAGTCACGGCATATCGTTGCCCTTGCACCGCACTTTGAAACACAATCTTTTCCTGCTGGTAGCGCCGCATGATAGCCAAAAATTCCTGAACCGGGTCATGCGTCGCTGGCGTGGTTGGTGTTGTAAATTTCTGCATGATAAACTTCTCCAAGCTGCCAAACTGGGTGATTATGTTCTCCACTTTTTCATCCCCGATGCGGAAAAACCCCATGTAACGGCTGTTAAGCCATTGGTCGACTTCCTTTAATGGCACGTCGACGACCTTTGGCTTGTTCAGAAAATACATGAATTGCCAGGTATTTTGCGTCTCGGTGTTGATGCCCCAAATAGCCCGCGCTAGTCCCTTGCTGTCGATTTTATCCAAGACCTCTGCGACGAAGTGGTAGCCGCTGTCGTAAACACAAAACACGACGTCTCCCGGCTGCATCGCGTTCCATCTGGCCTCATTTTGCGGTCCTGGCTCCGCACCCCAAGCATAAACACCCCCCGCCTTGGCTTTGAATTCAGGGATTTTAGCCTCCAGTTCCTTGGGCGCATGTTGCGCTAAAATCTCCTCTTTAACGGGATGGATGATCGAATCGTCCAGATGTTGTCTGGCGGCCGAATTACCCGCGGTGAAGACGAAAACCTGTTTCATTTCTGATAGTGGGTGTATTTATGGGCCTTACCCTTGACCAACTGCGCAGGATATTTCTGCCGGTTTTTCTCCAATTTGATGAACGCAGCCTCCGTCAGATCAACATTCAGTTTGTCAGCCAGTCGGACCAGATAAATCAGCGTGTCGCCGATTTCTTCCTGGATTTCCTGCTTTTTGGCGGCACTCAAACGCTTGCTTTGGGCTTCGGTCAGCCACTGGAAATGTTCAACGATCTCGGCCGTCTCGCCGATGAGCGCCATGGCCAGGTTTTTGGGGGAGTGAAATTTGTCCCAGTCGCGTTCCGCGGCGAATTTGCGCAGGGCCATTTTCAGCGTCTTGAGATCGCGTTCGGAGACAGACATGGGCGGATCCGTTTTACCCGGCTTTGGCACGCGCAGTATTTGACACCTCCCGGCCCATTCACACAACGCAATTTTTCCCGGCGTCGTGGCGTTCAAAAGATAAAAAACAGCCCCGACCATTTGTTGGCCGGGGCTGTTTGTTGATCAATTTTGGTGACGCAAAAATTACGCCGGCACCAATTCGATTTTGACCTTGCGTCCCAATGCACGGGCGGCTTTGCCCAGCGTGTTCAGGGTGAGCGAGGAGTTGGAAGCATCCAGCAGCCGGTCCACCGCCGCGCGGCTGGTTTTCATCCGGGCCGCCATTTCCGCTTTGGTGACCGATTTTTCGTCCAGCAGGCGGCTGATTTGCAGGCTCATGGCCTGTTTGAGCGCGCGTGCCTCGACTTCACCCAGGATCCCCTGTTCTTTCAGGAAATCCCGGAAATCACTTCCGCGATGTGTTCTTTTACTCATAAATTTAGCAGATATTGTTTTTTACGTTTCTTCGCCAAATCCAGTTCGTCTGGCGGCGTCCGCTGCTGTTTCTTGATGAAACCGTGCAGCAGCACAATTTCCTCATCCACTACCGCAAACAGCGTCCGCGCGATGCGGTTGCTTAACCGGGAACGGACTTCCCAAAGCCCGTCACCCAAATTGTCAACCAACGGCTTCCCGACCGGCCACGCATATTGCACCGTCAAAATGTCCGTGCCGATGACCTTGCAGTCTTCTTTCGACAATGCTTTCAGCCATTCCCGTACCGGTTCATTGCCCGTCTCCGTCTTGAAAAAGACGACTTTAAGCGGGCGTTCGGCTTTCATCGGTAGAGCAATGTATCAAAATTGGTACATTTGTCAAATAGGAATCCGGCTTTGCCGGATAGGCGGATCCGTTTTACCCGGCTTTGGCACGCGCAGTCTTTGACACCTCCCGGCCCATTCACACAACGCAATTTTTCCCGGCGTCGTGGCGTTCAAACATCTGTAGTCGCTCGATCTTCTGGCTCAACCAAACGGTAACTCGTATTCCGCCCGCCGCCTGTGTCCTGGACCAGCACGCCTCGGTCGAGCAGAATCTTGATATCCCGCAAGGCCGTGTCACCGGAGCATTGGGCAAGTTTGGCATATTTGGATGTGGAGAGTTTGCCTTCAAAACCATCCAGCAGCCGGTTGATCACCTTGCGCTGCCTTTCATTTACTTGCGACTGGTTGTTGATTCGTTCCCAGATTTTTGCTTTTCGCAGAACGCTCGCCAGACCATCTTCTGCCCCCGCAACGGCACGTCCAAGACAGCCCAAGAACCATTCCAACCACGAAGTAATATTCGTTCCGCCCTTCTGACTTTGCTCCAGGTTCAGGTAATACTGCTTTTTCTCGGCTTCGATCTGCGCGGACATACTGTAAAATCGTTCAATCGTGCCTTCAGCCCGCGCCAGCGCCATGTCGGCTATCGCCCGGCTTATGCGTCCGTTGCCATCCTCAAACGGATGGATGGTCACGAACCGGAAATGGGCAATACCGGCCTTGAGCACCGGGTCAATTCCATTCGCCGCACCAAACCAGTCAAGAAAGACCGACACCTCATGCTGAAGCCGATCCGCCGCCGGGGCTTCAAAATGAACCCGTTCGCGACCAACTGGACCGGACACAACCTGCATCGCGCCGATGTCAGCCGGACGCCACGCACCGACCGTGATTCGCCGCATACCACTTCGTCCCGTCGGAAACAATGAGGCGTGCCAGCTAAATAACCGTTCGGCCGTCAACGGCTGGGCGTATTTTTGGGTGGCGTCGAGCATCATCTCAACGACGCCTTCAACGTCACGACTGGCCTGCACCTTGCCTCCAAAATCAAGACCCAGCCGCCGCGCGATTGAAGACCGCACTTGCTCGGCATCCAGCACTGCTCCCTCGATTGCGCTCGACTTGATGACATCGGCAGTCAGCGTTGTCAGACTGGCCTCCGCGCGAAGCCGAAAGCCAAGACCTTCCATCCGTCCCAGTAAACGCCCTTGCCGATGCCGGACATCCGCCAGCAACGGCAACAGCTTGGCATCATCCCACCTTAAATTCGGCCAGTCTGGATTTTCGTGAATGTAGCTCACGGTTTTATTCTCCGCTCAACCTGCGGTGATTGCAACAACTATTCACCGCACTATATGCGGTGATTGATGTGTTTATTCACCGCAAAATCAACTGTTCAGCGTTTTTCTTGTGGTAGAAAAGAATGCCGCCAGTGGAGCATGTTCACCGCTCTTTCAAGCTCACAATTCTCCTTTGAAGGCACAGTCGAGGATGGCGGGGAGCAAGACATCCAACTCGGCGGCCGTCTCGGCTTGCAGACACTTCAGCGCATTCATTTTCGCCACTCCTTCCAATCTTTGAGCGTGGCCTCTGCCATGACCTCGGCGGCTTGGCGCAGCCATTTCGATTTCCGCTGCGGCAAATCCCGGCGCACCGCTATCACGGGCCGGCGGGTGCCGAAATGGACATTGGCCAGTTCCCGTCCCATCGCCCGCAGCAACTTTTCTTCACCATGGCCGCGCGGCAACTGCCACAATTCGATCCGGCTGCAATAGGGCGATAGCCATCGACCAACTGCGCAGTGTGCTCCGTCGCCAGCACAAAGCCCTTTCCACCGAATCCACCTACATTTTCTGGCTCCGTAGGTTTGTGACGGCTCTGGACACTATGCCCGATACCCTGTCCAGTGAACAGAAACTCGAACGTCATGGTTTCATTGCCTCTTGCCGGCCGCCGACGAATGATTTCGCCAGAGAGACTGCGGCGACGAGTTGTTGGCCACGCAGTTGCACCGGGCTGAACTCGATGTTCAACTCGCTGCTTGCCTCAAGGCGCAATGCCAAGTCGCTCTGAACATCGTCTTCAACTGGGGTGAACACCCTATAGCGAAAGCACCGTTGCACAACCTATTCTCCCTTTATGAAACACAACAAATTCTTCCAGAACCAAAGCCAAAAGCCTGCCGGCGCATCAATTTCGGCGGCGGTTGTGGACTTAAACCAAAACGAAATTGATTTTGCGCCACCGCCGGACGAAGTGGCCAGAAAAGCCTACTTCAGTTATGAGAACCAAGGTTCGCTGCCCGGGCACGATGTGCAACATTGGCTGGAGGCCGAGGCGGAATTGATCGCGGAACGCAAACTCACCCGGGTTCATGGGTTTCACAACC
>Ga0182017_10000257_pt1 | contig 41780 bp, 27 predicted proteins | sample 712E3DmetaG_FD_120492 | JGI IMG/M metagenome (GOLD analysis project Ga0182017, IMG submission 120492) | Permafrost microbial communities from Stordalen Mire, Sweden - 712E3D metaG | ecosystem: Environmental > Terrestrial > Soil > Wetlands > Permafrost | place: Sweden: Stordalen | collected... | reverse complement strand
TTCACGGCAAACGCCATGCTCAACGCGGTCCATGCCCGGTGCAAAGACCTTTTGTCCCTTGACGGGTCCACGCTGCTTGCGCAGGGAATCACCGGGAACCGGCAGGCGGTCCTCGATGAGTTTAAAAATTCCGACCGGGCCGTGCTCCTGGGCGCCGACAGCTTCTGGGAAGGGATCGACGTGCCGGGCAAGGCATGCGAAATAGTGGTCATTCCCCGGCTTCCTTTTCAAGTGCCGACGCACCCGCTTACGCGGGCGCTTTCCCAGAAAATGGAAAAGGAATCGGGCGAATCGTTTTTCTCGTATACCGTGCCTGAAGCCATCATAAAGTTCCGGCAGGGCACCGGACGGTTGATCCGAAGCAGGGAAGACCGGGGAGCGCTCATCGTGCTTGACAACAGGATACTGACCAAGAATTACGGCAAACGTTTCCGTGACTCGCTTGAAGGGGACGTGCAATCATTTTCAACCATCGACGACCTGCTCCCGGCGCTTAAAAGTTTCTTTGCAAACGGACAAGGACCGTCCCCGATTTCCTATGTCCCTTTTGAGGAGCCCTCATGAAACGATATTATTGTCTGGCGCTATTGTGTGTCGTATGGCATTGCGGGATTTACACGTTCAACGGCTCAACGTTGCCCGCCCATTTAAAAACCGTGGACGTCCCTCTTTTTACCAATACGTCCCTGCAATCCGGGATCGCCGAAGAACTCACCACCCTGCTTTCCCAGCAGGTGCTCTCCGCCAATTTACTGCGGATCGTCACGACACAGGGCGACGCGACCATAAACGGGCATGTGACGGGATACAGCAACGAACCGCGTACCTACGGCAGCACCGGCTTTCGCGAGGTAACCATCAGTGAATATATGGTGAAAATAACCGTTGAAGTTGAATTCATGGACAACAAGAAGAACGCGCCGCTTTACAAAGGGACCATAACCGGGGAAGGCGCCTACGATTTTTCAAAAGGAACGGAAGCCCAGGGCAGGCAAACCGCGGAAAAAGACGTGGTAGAACAGGTCCTTCAAAACTCCCTGCAAAGTTGGTAAGAGGTTGCCGGTTGCCAGTTACTAGCTATAAGTATCCATATTCCATGACCCATTACCAACCCATTACCCCTGACCGGTCTTCATCTCGGTGGATGGACCGCAAGCTTCTGGATCGCGCTTTTCACGGTTTTCTGCTGCGACTGGGAATTGTCCTCGGCTATGACCTGGTACAGGTAAACTTTTGGCCCGAGCAGGTTACCCATCTGGTCCCGGCCGTCAAAGACTTGCCCACTATGCGCCCCATAAAAAACGCGTATGAGTTTCCCTGATAGCGTATACAGTTTTATCGTGCACATAATGCCTGAGGACTTCGACAGATTAAAGTAGAATGCCGTGGTACTGCCCATTTTCATGGGGTTGGGATAATTGAAAACCTGTGAAATCGACAAATCCTGGTTCTGGGTCACATCGAGCGTGAAATCTTTCCGGGTCATGTTCCCCGCAAGGTCCTGCGCCGAAATGGTCATTGCGTACGTTCCGGTGCGGACCATGCCTTCCGTAAACTCAATGGTCGCGGCACCTTTTCGATAATCTCCGTCCACGAAACGGAATTTCTGGTTGATGTTCTGTTTGCTCAAAACACCCGGTACTTCAATAGTCAGACCTTCATCGGGCCCGGTCCCCACAACGTCAACGCCGCTCGGATCAAAAACGTCAATTTCACACGAAAACGGCAATACCGCCTGTATTCTTCCGGTCGAGAGCGCGTTCACCGTGGACTTGTTCACGTCAACGGAACCCGTTTGATCAAAAAGCTGCCTGATGGCGATGGTCGGCCCGATTGTATCCGAGCTTCCCGTGTCCGAACCGCTGAAAATAAAGCTTTTTTGCCATAAGCCGTTATCAGACCCCTGCCAGCTAAATGCGATAAGGCTGGCGCCGGGTTTATTAAAAGTGACTTTCCTCGGCAAATGCAGGGTCTGTTCGAATGTCCCGTTTATAACGGACGTCTGGCCGGTGAAAACCGGCGCTCCGGGCATGGTATAGGTGATTGATGGGTCTTTGCCGTTGTCTTTTCGTGAAGTGGTATACGGCGGATTGAACATGCTGAGCTGTATGGAAGCTGGTTTGCCTATGGTGCCATAGTTTGCGTCGATGACGGAACCGGCGCCCATCCTTATTGATCCGCGGACGGTTATTGCCTGGAGCGCCTTGAGCGTGTCGATCGAAGCGCCTGACTTATTGATGATGTCAAGAGCGACGCTCCGGACGCAGTTGACAGGGCGCAAAGACGGGTCGCCCAGCAGCGAGTAGATCTGCGCATTACTTTCCGACCCACCTTGTACAATTACTTTTGCGGCGGTATACGCTTGGCCGAAGGTGGTCCCGACATTCGTACTGTCGAACATCACCTTGTAAAAGGCGGTCGCAAGATCCTCATTGGCATCGGAAAAAGCTTCCCTGGTGGCCGACACGGTTGCGATTGCGCCGCTGCTTACCGCAAGAACCATGTCTTCGGACAGGCACCGCTGTTCCGGACGGTCAAAGTGGCCCACGGCGCATGAAAAGGATGATATGAGAGGATAGAGTTTGTCATTATGAAGGTTCGCGAGCGCGTCCGGGTCCAGTATGCGCTCGTCGGCCCAGAGGGTATTCGAGCCGTGCCCGAAATAATTGACAAATGCTGCGCCGTTGTTGATTTCATTGAGGAGCGCGGCGCGGGCCTCGGGCTTTTGCTGGATTTCGTTCCATGGATATTCGAATTCATTTACTTTGCGAATATCGGCCGACGGCCGTTCCGAGGCGATCCAAACGGCCACGATTTCCGATGACCTGAGGTGCTGGTCATGGAGCGGATCATCGCTTAATCCCTGCATATCGTCGTCATTGACCATGACAACACGGTCGCGCCATGCCCCGAAATCGGCGCTCGCGGGGTCTTCGAATTCCACGATTTTGTCAATCATCTGCGTGGCTTGCGGAAGCGACGTGCAGGGAAGGCGGCCGATAAAAATATCGGGTGCGGGGGAACCCGAAAGAGGAGCTTCGCCGGAATCGAGATAGGCAAAATAATCTTCTATGCACACGTTGGGAAAATCGGCCGCGGGGATATACACCGGCTCGTTTGTTTTAATGCCTTTATAATTATAATGGCCTTTCCCTAAAAGCAAAACATAATCCGGGGAAAGGCCCCACTGTGACCTGGCATATACAAGAAAATTCCGAAGGGCCGCGGGGTCGACTGCGCCGCCGGAAAACTCCCGGTAAATGTCCATAATATCAATCACCTTCGGGCTCGTAAACCGGCCGATGGCCTGTTTGTGTTTTGCAAGGCGCACCGCCTGCGTCAGGAAATCGGGGTGCGAAATAATAACATAATCCGCACGGTTCGATGCCGGGCCGTTGGCGGCCCGCAGGTCATGAACATAAACACCGCTCGACTGCAAGGCCGCCTGTGTGGAAAGGGCCGGGGTCTGCTGGAACGCCGATTCAGTACAAATGTAATATTTGATGCCTTTACCCGCTGAATCCGTCCACGAATATGAAGAAACTGTCGCACCTTGGATGGTGTCAACGAGCTGGATTGCTTCCGATGGTGAAATACGAAAGATGTAGATAAGCTGCTTTGGTAAAGGGCCCAGGACATAGCGCGCCACTCCGGCCGATTCAGGCGAAAAAACCGTCATTGCGCTGGCGTTCGACATGTCAAGCCTGGCGCTGTATTTGAATTCGAGTTGGGCAATTTCATACGATGAGGTTCCCGAGAAATTTGAGGCGTTTACCCGCACGGTCCGGTCCCCGCCATAATTGAAGGCGTACCAGTTTGATTCTTGACAAGTGGTACATACAGGGACATATGAGAAGGACATATTCATCCGGATGCCGGCGTCATAACCGCCCGCTACTAATTTTATTGCCGTCGGGTACGCGGTATCAATAAGGGGCAGGGTGATTTGATATTCAAAATAAGGCGTATTTGCGGTAAGATTTTGCCAAATCCAATCGAGCCCCCCCTCTTCTCCTTTGGTAGGGTCGCCCCCGTTAATTGACAAATCGACTGGATTTTTATACAAGATATGGTTCTGAAACGAGGTTACTGTCGCCGAGACGGGGCCATTAATGACCGGCATGCGCTGAAACGCCACGGGCAAAGCGCCCGATTGTTTTACAAAAAGCCAGTAATGACGATAGTCATCGAACCGGTCGAGGTTATAATAGTACTGTTGCGACGCGGTGTCGAAGGCCCAATCCGACGCGCCGGTAACGTACAGCATTACATAATCCTCAGGATCGACCGTCCCATTCCGGTTAAGATCAAACCGCATGAGCGGGACCTCCGCAACCCCATCAGGGAGGTCGGTAATGTCAGGCGCCGGAACCGGAAGCTCTCCTTTGGAGGAACCGAAACATGCCAGTTGGTTCATTTGCAAAGGGCTTCCTAAAAGTCGTAGCAAATCACTGCCGAAGATTTTTACTATTCCGTTTTCATTGATCGTCCCCTCATTGACGCCACCATGACCATCCCCGATTGTAAAGGTGATCATCGGTTTGGTCGGAGCAAGCGGAAATTCTCCCGAAGCTTTCGAGGCCTTTTGTTTTTGTAAACCCTGATTTACCGCCCATTTACCGGCAACATCGAAATTGAGGAGCACTTTTGAAAGCATTTTTTGATAATCACTGTTGCCTGTTGCTTTTGCTATGCCGGTTTGATGAAAAGCCGGAAACTCAATGGTGCATTGGACTTTCTCCAATACCTGCAAAGTATGTTTTTTTTCATCAAATACAAATGGTTTTAAAATGAATTGGTCCGCATGCAATTGACCGAAAGTGCATGACCGAGCGTCGGAGACCCATGTATCGGTAAAACGAAGGCCTTGATGCCGGATGAATCGCTGCCCGGTTTTTCGAGATCTAGGAACATTTTTTAGAGAATAGGTGTGTGTAGTAATCGGCATAACTCTCAGAACGACTTTGCCTTGTGGCGGCACTCCCGCTAAAAAAGAATAAGCAGGAATTACCGGCTGGCCACTGTCGCCCAGCTCAATGTTTTGATTTTTAAATAGTATAGAGGCAGGCTTTCCGGCTGAATCAACAATGTTTAAACCGTCCATCGTCCAGGTAAACGACAACCGGGAAGCGGTGTTTTCGGAAATCTGAATACCCGCAAAGATGGTTTGAATTGAACAAAATAAAACGATTAAAAGTTTTTTCATGATTTTCCCATAAGTGTAGGCTTCTTTTAAAGCCGGCCCTTTTTTATTACGTTTTTCGAGGATAATTATGCTTGGATATTAAAATAGTTTATTTATAAGGTACAAATGGTGGGTTACCGGTTTCATCTCGGCGGATGGACCGCAAGCTTCTGGATCCCGCTTTTCACGGTTTTCTGCGGCGACTGGAAATTGTCCTCGGCAACGACCTGATACAAATACACCTGAGGGCCGAGCAAGTTTCCCATCTGGTCACGGCCGTCAAAAACCTGGCCGCTGTGCGCCCCGTAAAAAATGCGTATGAGTTTTCCCGACAACGTATACAGTTTTATCGTGCACATAATGCCAGATGACTTCGACAGATTAAAGTAGAATGCCGTGGTGCTGCCCATTTTCATGGGGTTGGGATAATTGAAAACCTGTGAAATCGACAAGTCCTGGTTCTGGGAAACTTCAAGAGTAAAATCTTTCCTGGTCACATTGCCCGCAAGGTCTTGCGCCGAAACGGTCATGGTGTATGTTCCGGAACGAATATTGCCTTCCGTAAACTCAATGGCGGCGGCACCTTTTCTATAGTCACCGTCCACGAAACGAAATTTCTGGTTGATGTTCTGTTTGCTCAAAACACCCGCTATCTCAACGGTAAGGCCTTCGTCGGGCCCGGTTCCTGCATTGTCAATACCACTCGGATCAAACACGTCAATTTCGCACGAAAACGGCAGCGCCGCCTGTATTCTTGAGGTCGAGAGCGCGTTCACCGTGGACTTGTTCACGTCAACGGATCCCGTTTGGTCAAAAAGCTGTCTGATGGTGATGGTCGGCCCTACGCTGTCCACGCTTCCCGAGTCGGGGGGTATGGAACCATTAAAAAAAATATTTTTACTGCCGACACCGTTATCAAATCCTTGCCAGGAAAAAGCCGTTAATTTTGCGCCGGGCTTATTGAAGGTGACCTTTCGCGGTAAATGCAGAGTCTGTTCAAACATACCGTTTTTAACATCGGCTTGATTTCCGAAGAGTAATGATCCTGGCATTGAATAGTCTATAGTATTGTTCAATCCTTTGTCTTTTCTCGTCGTGGTATACGGCGGATTAAAAATACATATCTGGACTGAGGCAGGCTTGCTTGCGGAACCGTAGCCCCCGCTGGTTTGAGAGCCGCCTTTCGCTTTGATGGAACCCCGCACCGTTATATCCTGAAGCGCCTTGAGCGTATCCAGGGATTTGCCGGATTTATCGATGATACTCAGCGCAATATCATAAACACAATTGGCAGGTCGTAAAGAAGGGTCTCCGAACAAAGCATATATTTTCGAATTTTCATCACCCGTCTGTATTTTTGCCGAACTATATCCTTCTCCAAAAGATATCCCTGCGTGAGCGCTGTCGAACATAGCGGAATAAAAATTTATTGCTAATGTTTGATTTTCCGACGCCCAGGCCTCCCGCGTCGCGGAAATTGCGGCAATGGCCCCGCTTTGAGCGGCAAGAACTATGTCTTCGGAAAGAGAACGTTGCCCCGGGCTGTCAAAACGGCCCACCGAACATGAAAACGATGAAATGAGCGGGTATTGCTTGTAATTATGAAGACCGGATAATGCATCGGAGTTCAGTATTTGTTCGTCCGCCCACAGGGAAATTGAACCATGACCGAAATAATTGACGAACGATGCCCCGTTGTTGATTTCGTTGATAAGCGCGGCCTTTGCCTCGGGCTTGAACCGCAGTTCATTAAAAGGATATTCGAAAAGATTGACCTTTCGAGCATCAATGTCCGGCCGCTTTTGGCTGATCAAAGCGCTTAATTTCTCCGATGAGTTGACATGATCAAAATGTGAAGCGTCCTCCTTGACACCTTGGGTATCGTCGTCGTTTACTAAAACGCCCCTGTTGCGCCAGGCGCCAAAATCGGCTGTTTTCGGGTCTTCGAAATCCAATATTTTGTCGACCATTTGCGTTGCCTGAGGAATGGTGGTACAAGGGAGTCTGCCGATAAAAATACCTGGTGAAACAAAATCGGAATATGGGTCCGTTCCGGAATCAAGGACGGCAAAAAAATCTTCCACGCATTTCCCCCCGCCTTCCGCCACGGGAATATATTCGGGCTCGCTTAGTTTGATACCTTTGTAATTATAATTGCCTTTTCCCATAAGTACGACATAATCCGGGAAAAGGCCCCACTGCGACCTGGCGTACACCAGGAAATTCCGCAGGGCCGCGGGATCGGTTGCGCCTCCGGAGAATTCACGGTAAATGTCCTTGATGTCTATAACCTTCGGGCTTTTAAATCTGCCGATATTCTGTTTGTGGTCTGCAAGGCGCTTTGCCTGCGTAATGAAATCCGGGTGATAAATGACCATATAATCGGCACGGTTTGACGCCGGGCTATTGAGGGCCCGAAGATCATGAATATAAACACCGCTCGATTGCAGGGCCGCCTGTGTGGAAAGGGATGGGGTTTGCTGGAACGCCGATTCAGTACAAATGTAATATTTGATACCTTTGCCTGCGGAATCCGTCCACAAATAAGATGAAACTGTTTCACCGTGGATTGTGTCAACGAGCTGGATGGACTCCGACGGAGTAATACGGAAGATGTAGACGAGCTGCTTGGGTAACGCGCCCAGGACATAGCGTATCACTCCGGCAGATTCCGGGGAAAAAACCACCATCGCCGAAGTATTCAACATGTCAAGCCTGGTGCTGTATTTGAATTCAAGCTGCCGCAATTCTATTGAAACAGTGTCAGTGTAAATATCTCTCCGTATTTTCAACGTCTTATCGCCGGTATAGTCAAAGATATACCAGGTTGACGAATCGCATGAACCGCCGACCCCGGCGCCTGAAAATGTTACGGGGCCGACGCTTCTATCCGCGCTGATTTTTAACGAAGCGGGTTTCGTCGTATCGACCTGCGGAAGGAGTACTTGATACTCGAATTGCGGGGAAAGGATTGAAATCCTTTGCCAAAACCAATCCAATCCGCCATCCCCCCCTCCATAACTTGACAGATCCACAGGTTTCTTAAACAAAACATGGTTTTGAAACGATGTCAATGTCGTCGAAACGGGACCGTTAACGACCGGCATGCGTTGAAACTCCAAGGGCGAAGCGCCTGATTGTTTTTCAAAAAGCCAATAATGACGATAGTCTTCGTAACGGTCGAGGTTATAATAATATTGATGTGACGCCGTATCGAATCCCCAATCCGAGGCACCGGTAACGTAAAGCAAAACATAATCCTCGGAATCCACTGTCCCATTATTGTTCAGGTCAAAGCGCATGAGCGGGATTTCCCCTATGCCGTCGGGCAGGTCCGCAATACCGGGCGTCGGCACGGGCAGCTCGCCCTTGTGCGAACCGTAGCAGGCCAGCCGGCTGAATGGCAAGGGCACCCCAAAAAGACGCAGCATGTCTTTGCCTGGAATTTTTATTATCCCATTTTCACTAATGGTCCCTTCATTAATGCCATCGTGGCCGTCACCTATTGTAAAGGTAATCATGGGTTTGGTCGGCGCTAAAGGGAAGTCTTCCGAGATTTCCGCGGCTTTCCTTTTTGACAATGCCTGCGCTGGCCTGGCCCATGCCGAAGCAACGGAATAATTCAACAGCAATCGTGAAACCATTTTTTGATAATCGTTTTCCGCGGACACTTTCACTCCCATTTGGAGAAATGCCGGAAACTCGATGGTACATTGCGCTTTTAGCAGGACCTGCAAAGTCCGGTTTTTTTCATCATAGATAAACGGCTTGATGATAAATTGATCGGCATGGATTTGACCAAGCATACAGGGGCGGGCATCTGAAATCCACGGGTTAGAAAACCGCAGGTTCGGATAGCGGATAACGCGCGGATCGGCCTTACGAAGTCGCAAGGCGTTTTTAAGCTTAATGGTTTTTGTGCTTATTGCCGTAAAATGGACCGCCGCGTTCCCATGCGGCGGGATTCCAATTAAAAAAGCCTTCGCCGGTAAAGCGGCCTGGCCGCTGTCTCCAAGATCGACATTATAATCACTAAATGATACATGTGCGGGTTTATCGGTACTATCGATTATACTTAATCCCTGCATTTCCCAGGAAAACGAAAACCTGTTAACGGTGTTTTCGGAAATCTGAATAAAGGCGAAAATGCTTTGAGCACACCATAATAAACCGATTAACCATTTTTCCAAAGGCATTCCCTTTCGGAAAGTGTTGTTCCGGCTTTCCATCGTGATATTTTCAATTCCCGCAGCTATCCTTCCAGAATTGGCAGAATTTATTATTAATACGATTTGGTAATGCCGTTTTATTTGCGAAAAAGAATTTTATTTTCACAATGCTGGAATTATGGGCCCCCTACTTACCATAGAAAAACTCGTGCACGGCGGTCTGGGACTTGCCCGGACCGACCATGGCGTGGTGTTTGTCGCGGACGTTGCTCCCGGAGAGAAAGTCCGGGTGGTCGGTGACGGGGCCATTGGGGGACAACCGTGCGCGCGGCCGGTTAAAATCGTGGAGCCCGCCTCCTGCCGGCGCGCCCCCGCCTGCGAACACTTCGGAACCTGCGGCGGGTGCGATTGGCTCCATATTTCGTATGATGCTCAATTGTCAATAAAACGGGGGATTTTCGTCGAGTGTCTGGAACGAATCGGCAAAATAAAATTGAATGATGAATGCGAGGTCTTTTCTTCGCCGGAGTTCGAATACCGGCAACGGTGCCAATTTAAAATCGAACAGAGGAACACCTGCGCGGGGTTTTACAAAAGAAAAAGTCAATGTGTCGTAAACATTTCCCGCTGTCCACTTCTCGCTCCTCAGCTTAACAGTGTGTTGCAGGCGCTTCCGCGCTGTATCGCTTCGTTGCCGCCTGGGACCCTCCAGATCAAGGTAATTGCGGGCGCCGACGGATCTATCGCGAGCTCGCCCGTGCTTCAGGGCATTTCACTCGGTACGGCCACGCTGCGAATAGGCGCCTATTCTTTTATGGTTTCCGGCGACAGTTTTTTCCAGGGGAATCGTTTTGTATCGGAAAAACTGGGTACATGGCCGCTTGACTTATTAGAAGGAGGCCACTGCGTAGACCTGTATGGCGGGGTGGGTTTTTTTTCAATACTGCTTGGAAAGCGCTTTAAACACGGAGTGCTTGTCGACAACATCAAGGCGCAGGTGGAATTGGCGCGCCTGAATTTCGAAAACAATGGCATAAGCCATTTTTCCGTCCGTGCCCAATCGGTCGAAGATTTCCTTTTCTGCGCCGCCCGGACACCTACGCCCGTCGACTGCATGATTATCGACCCGCCCAGGACCGGCATGTCCCCGCGAGTGCGCAACGCTCTGCAAAAGGTCCTGCCGCGCACGATTTTATCGGTGTCGTGCGACCCATCCACCCATGCGCGGGACATCGGCTTTTTCGTCAATACGTGCGGTTATACTATAGTCAAGACGGCGATGGTCGATTTATATCCAAATACACACCATATCGAGACTGCCGTGGTGTTGAAAAGGCGAGTGTAATCCTTTCGTCAATTTTTGTTGTTTCCCGCCTGTCGAGCGATTATTTTTCGATCATGAACACGGGCGTACCTGATATGTCGTTGCAGGAACAGGACCTCGCGCTTTTTCTGGACGCACTCGGGGTAAAGCTTCCGGGACCGGCCCCAAACCGCGAAAACAGCCCGGTGGCCGCATCAATATTTAACAGCAAAGACGGCAGAACGGCTCTTCTCGGGTATCGCTACCAAGGGACGATTTTTCCCCTTTCCATTCATTTTTTATCCGGTAATGATGAAACGCTGTTCGGGCATTCGACGCTTCTGCTCGATTCATACGCAGGCGGTCCGGCAATACTTCCGATACTTAGAAAAGCAACGGAACTTTTTTTCTCGCATGACGGCAGCAGCATTTTAAGAAATCTGGAACCCGCCTGGGAAAACGTGTCACTCAAAGGCCAAGTCGATCGCAGGATCGAGTGGCGCCTGAAGCCAACGCTTACCGTAGCTGTCAACACCTGCATGGAGGCTTTGGGCGAAGTACCGGACATTCCGCTTTTTCCCAGCGTGTATTCCTATAATAATCCTTATGTTGAAAACTTGCTGGAAGTGGGGCTTCCGGAGCTTTCCGCTTCAAGGCATGTACTTGTTTTGGGTAGCGGTTCAGGCCTGGACGCGGCCTGCATCGCCATGAAATACAAGGTCGCTGTCGACGCGACGGACGTTAATCCAATAGCAATCGCCAATACCAAGGTCGCAGCCCGGCGGTGCGGCGTCGAACATTTGGTCCGCGGCTATGTGAGTGACGCATTTGACAATATCCACGAAAAATTCGACACGATTTTTTTTGAGGCGCCCCTGGCGACGGATGAAAAAAAAGCGGACGCTAATCGTTATGATATGGAAGGTGCATTATTGCGCAGGGTTTTGCGTGGTCTTCCGGACCTCCTTCTGCCAGGCGGGAAAATGTATCTGATGTCTTGCCCCGACTTTTCTCCATATGTTAACCTTATTGGGCTGTGCGTAAAGACGCGTCGGCAATTTGAACCTTTAAACAGGGTCGCGATTCATGAAATCAGCCTGGAAAAAGGATGTTCGCAGTGATTTGCAATCTAAATGATTATATTCCGCAACCGTAGGGGTTCAAAATTTTGAACCCTTACATCATCAATTCGTATAAGGTTCCCTTAATCTCAACATTACCCTCTAATTTTCTTCGCTCTCGTCGCATAACGCGTCTTCATCTGCTTCGCGCGAAAAAGCGGCATTGTCCCCATCGCTCATGAAGAACGAGCGGAAAATCGCCTCCCCTTCTTCAAGGTCATCAGGCGCTTCGTCGTCGAGAGACGGACCACCTTCTTCAGCCGCCGATGAAACGTCATCAACGTGCACGGGCTCCGCGTCATCTTCTCCGGGCAATTCCTTTATGTCAATAGGTCCATGCTTAAGCCACCATCCGCTGGCGCCATACCCCGATGCATTGTCGTAATTATCATGAGAGACGGACTCAAAAGAAATCTCGTTGCGTGCGCAGCCGTCCAATGCTTCGCACCCCCCCGAAGAAATATTGTCGGCGATCAAACAACCCACGGCGCCGCCGATCAAAGACTTTTTCCCTCTTTTACGCTGGCCCGTATCCGGAACGCTGTATGGTTTGCCCGGACCGTGGAACAGGTTTTTTCGCAGAATACAGCTGGCGCCGGGTCCGATGACGACCCCGCCCTGTTTATCCCGGGGATGTGAACCGCCGCCCCAATTGACACAGGTGTTCTGCTCAATGATTATATTCAAGGCCGGGGCCGCATCCTGCGAGCTTTTTAACAAAATGTTAATGGCCTCTTTTTGACAACTCGCGATACAGTTGTTTGCCACCGTATGCCCCTTGCCGGTGACGCGGATGCCGCTTCCGCACCTGATTATCCGGTTCTCTTCGACGATGCTGCTTTTTCCGGCAACCACGGAAATGGCGTGCTGCGCGCAATTTTTAACTTTGTTGCCTTTGACAAGCGTGTCCCCGCACTTGACCATTATCCCCTCGGCGGAGCAGTTCTCGAGCGTGTTGTACGTCACCTGATGGCCGTATTCGCCCGTGGTCGAATCCTGGCTCCCCACCAGAATGCCATAGCCGTAATTTACAAACCTGTTTTTAGTGATGATGCAATCGCAATTCGCCTCGCCTTCCTGATAATCGCCCTCGGAAATCAAGAGCCCGATTGAAACGTTCGGTGAATGCTCTTCGGGGGCGTCGGCCGCGCGCTCAAAACAACAGGATTCCACGACATTGCAGGCTTGTCCGCTTCCTCCCAGAAACAGCGTACAGGACTCTTTTACGGACGTTCCGCAATTGACAAAACTGAGAAACTCGAACCGGTTGCGCCGGCACGTACCCACCACTGAAAGCGCTATGCCCGGAGAATCGCGGAAAACCAGCCCTGAAAGAATAATATCCGAAACATCGTAGAGATACCAACAAGCTTCAGAACATATGACTTCGGCGTCTTTTTCGGCAATGATGCGAAGGGGCTTGTCGATGAGACCGCTTTTTTGTATGGTCACATCGCCCTGGTACAGTCCGCGTTTAAGCACGACTGTCTGCCCAGGCATGGCGCATTCGACGGCCTTGGAAACCGATCGGAAGGGATTGGCATAGCTGCCTTCGCCCGAAACATCTTCCCCCGGAGTTACCCAGACGAATTTCTGGTCATTTCTGGCAATCATAGTGGTTTACTTATAGATAGCATAAAAAAACCCCAGATGCGGGGAAAGTTAAAGGAAAACAGCATGACTGGAAAATTGATCATGTTTTGTCTTTTTTACCTTCTTTTGAATCCTGATCATCCTTTTTTCCCATGAACTTTGAGACCTTTTTAATAATGTCCGGCGCCAATGAAAGGATTTTTCCCAAAGCGGGATCGTTTTTCTCTATCGGATGTACCTGGACTTTATCGTCGATAATGGAAATAAACGCAACCGGCGTTACATTCACACCGCCGCCTGTACCCGCGCCTGAGCCGCTTTTTCCTTCAGTTCCCCCGCCGCCAGCCGCAAAACCGATGGAAACGCGGGAAACGGGAATAAGAGTCACGTTTCCGGCATGGATCGGCTCTCCGATGACGGTTTCGGTTTTCGCTATGTAATTGATCTGGTCCAGGGCTGTTTTAATGATCTCGGAAAGGCTCATGGGTATCCTTTACGACCGGAAAAACATTTTCGTTAATTTTTCTGTTTAGACCAATACATCCTTAAATCTATATTAAAAATATACTATGTACTCCAACTCTTTTGTACAACAAATGTCCGCATGGCTGAAACCGGCTTTTCTGGGGCTCTTGTTTTTCGTTTCCGGCCTGAATGCGAATGAATGTATCGCAATCACCGAAATTTTAAAAAATCCACTGGGCCCGAGTAGCGGCATTCCCGGAGACGCGAGTCACGAATGCGTTGAAATCACTAATCTTGGTTCCGACACTTTTTTTATCGACAGCTTATTTTTATTCGATAACCCCGGAGGCATCGATTCGATCGTTCCATGGGACACGATTAAAAACGGGATTTTATCGCCACATCAAATGTGCAGGTTCAATACCCGCTTTCTTGCTCCCGGAACGTGCGCGTTGATTTTAGACCCTGACTATTACCAGGCACTGAAAATCCAGCCTTCGAGCCATTTTACCATCGATTCCGGAACGACAATTCTTACGGTTAATAGGACGGGCATCGGAAACGACGGACTGGCAAGCAATGACGGCATTGTCCTGTATAAAGGGACACATTATACAATTTCCCGAATCGTCGCCTTTGCCGCGGACGATTGCAAGGAATTTACTTTAAGCGACACAATCCGACAGACAAAGCCCCAGCCGCCGGAAGGCGTTTCGATCATTCCGTCGTCGCTTCTTTTTTGTCCTCCCGCATATGTTGCATGTCCAACAGGGTTAAGCCTCGGCCATTACGAACGCCTGCGGTCCGGGTGGCTTGCTGAATGGAAATTCGTCAATGGTACCGGCGGCCAATTCGCATCGTGTTCTCTTGCTTGTCTTAAAGCGGGGCCGCTGCCTCCCGCGCAGGCATCGTGGTCAGTCACGCGGAATGGTTCAAATGCCGCGAGCGTACTGAAAACGGGTTTTTTTGAAACGACGGTCCCTGTTACCCGCGTGTTTGTCTCCCTGCCGCTCGACAGCTCAATTTATACATTCCATATTTCCGACAATAATCATGCTATCGATTGGACAATCGACCTGTCTTCGTTATGGACGCCGCCGTTTCCTCTCAAGATCAACGAATTGTTTCCACGCGCGCAAGCCGACGATCCCGAATGGTTCGAGATATTCAACGCTTCCACCATGCCGATCAACATAAAAAACTGGCGCTACGGCAACTCCGAAAGTTCCTTCCCGATCATCCAGGAAGACCTTGTCGCGGGCCCCGGCCAATTTCTGGTGGTTACAAAAGACAAAACGCAGTTTTCCAGACGATTCCCCGCGATTTTTTGTGTTTGTCAACCTGGCGCGTGGCATGCGCTCGATAACTACAAAGACACGTTGTGTTTGTGGAACAACAGGGGCGCTTTATGCGAAACCGTTGCGTATAATTATACCTGGTTTGATAATTGGACCGACCAATCGCTGGAAAGGGTCTCCGTGATGCGTGATGGTACATCGAGCGCCGCATGGGTCGTTGCATTCAAGCCGTCGCCGGGCCAGCCGAATGCCTACGGACTTTTACGGGCCACTCAAACACCTTCGCTTGATATCGGGCCAATACCTTTTACCCCGAACAATGACGGGAAAGATGACTTTTTATCAATACGGTGCGTGCTTCCGGCCTCATATTCAGCAACGGTGGCAATATATGGCTTTAACGGTAAAAAGTATTGCGACGTACCGATGGGTCTCCAGCCGCAATATCTTTGGGACGGGAAAACAAGTAATGCGACTGCCGCGCCGGTCGGGCCTTTTTTTGTTGTTGCAACCATAAAAAACGGGGCTCAAACCATTGTTTTGCGGAAAAAAGGGGTTTTATGGAGATAAACCCTGTTCGCAAAGACCTGTGCAAGTCGTGCATGCCAATAGCGACATTTTCCCTGATATTCGTTTTTCCTTTTTTTATAATGGCCGGTTCCCATGACCCGTTTCCCGCCGGATACTCCATGGGAAACAGCGGGGCCATCATTCAAGCCAACGGCCCTTCGGGAAGGCAGCCATGGGTCCCGGCCGGTTTTTTCACCGATACCTTGCGCTTCGGTCTTTCCGTGTGCGGCATCGACTACTATGACCCCATGGACAACTTCGAATCGTCTCACATCGCTCAAGCGCTAGCGGGAGGGTTTTATTGTTATAAGAGCGTCGTTTGCAAAATATCGTACGCTTATTTACAGGCCTTCGGCGTTTATAACGAACAGCAGGGCTTTTTTTCAGCGGGGACGACCGCGATTCCATTTGTGAACCCGAGTATCGAGATAACTGGGTACAGGGCGGGGCTCATGGACGCCTCGCACGAACATGCATCGTTCATACACGCGGGCATGTCGGCCCTGGTTTCCGTACACTATGCGGCTTTTTCGCTTTCATGCAACAACCTTCCGCTGAAAAAAGCCACAGACAATAGCTTTGATCCTTCGCCTGCCGTACGTGTTGGTCTGCATACCAGATTTAACAGCATTGGCGCTCAGGGTGTGGTCTGTGAGGTATCAAAAGAAGGTGATTATACATTCAAGTTTTCGGTGGGCGAGGAGTATAATTTCAATAATTGTTTTTCCTTAAGCACTGCTTTTTCGACAAATCCATTCATGCTGTATTTCGGGTTAATTGTTTCGTGGTCGAAGTCCACGGCATCGCTGGCATTTGTCCAGCACCCCGTTCTCGGCTGGTCAAAAGGGTTGACGTTCGACTGGGCGAATTAAAGAAAAAAAACGAAAAGAAATTGGGCGGCTTTTAAAGGGAATGATATATTATAGTAGGACTATAGGTTTAAAGTGGTTTTAATTCATTTTCCGGAGGTTGTAAATGACCAAAGTTGAAGAGATTGAAAAAGAAATCGAAGCCCTTCCTCAAAGGGATTTCAAAAGGTTGAGGGAATGGTTTTCTAAAAAAGATTGGGATAAATGGGACAGAGAAATCGAAGCTGATTTCCAGTCGGGAAAATTGAATTTGTTAGTAAAAGAGGCAAAAGATTCAAAAAATTATGGAAAATTGAAAGTCATTTAAATGCATCGAACTACCCCGCGGTTTTGGCGAAGTTTCGACAAATTGCCCGAAACGGTCAGGCTCCTTGCGCAAAGCAATTTCCGGTTTCTGAGAGAAAATCCTCGCCATCCTTCACTTCATTTTAAAAAAATCGGCCAGCTCTGGTCGGTTCGTATCGGCCTTGCCCATAGAGCATTAGCGATTGAGGATGATAATGATTACATTTGGGTGTGGATAGGAACACATGATGAGTATACTAGACTGTTCCGTCAAGATCGTTAAAAAACGTAACAATACCGATTTCTCTCCTAACCCACAAGGTGGATAAGAAACTGTGTTTGAATTATCTACGCGGTTTGCGTAGATAATTCAAACACGGTTTCTAATGCAACTTAATTTCCAATATTGGTTTTAAGCAGGTTGTGAAATGGAAAAACTATTTAAAGGATTCGTCATTTATTTCGATAAAATAGAATGAAGAGAAAAATACGCCGTTTCACTTGAAGAGATTTTATCGTTGCTTTATAATTACGGTATTTTTCGCTAAAACGCTTAATTTGTTCGAAACACCCTATGATAACCACTCTTCCCTATAGTACCGCCGAAATCATAGGCGCCATCGCGCCGCGAAAAGCGGCGGGACCCGGGATCGTGGATAAGCGCCTCGACGATGGAGTGTACGTTATTTCCATGGCGGCCGGAAAAGTGACCGTTAAGGTCTTGTCCGGCTCCCTTTCCGAAGGCGACGCAGTAAACGTCACCCAGCGCGGAAATGAACTTGTCCTTCAAAAAACCGGGTCCCAAGTGCAGAGCGGCGCTCCTGCCCCGCAAGACGCGGTGGACGTAAATGCCAAGGCGGACACCGTCGCTCTTCGGACCATTGTCGACACCGTCGTCGACCAGCTCAAGAAACGAATACTTGACAAACCAACGCTGGATCAGTTCCAGAGGATACTCGCCGCAGTCTCGAAAACACCCGCGGCATTCGACGAAGACACGCAAAAGGCCGTAAGCCGACTCAAGTCCATAGTCTCATCCATGCCTTCCGGCGGCACTGATACTTCCCAGGTTGCCACAGAAATCACGGACCGCATCATTGCGCTCGGGGAAAAGCTCAATCAACAGCTTAAAAGCGCGGGCGGCGCGATCGACATCGTGCTGAAGCCGGAGCCAAAGCTCAAGGAAGGATACTACAAATTCGACTCAATAAAAACCGCGCTTTCCTGGATAACGGAAAACAAAGAGATCAGGGCCGATATTCCGTGGCAGAAGCTCTCCGCGATCTTCAAAGATGGCCCGGTCGTCCTTAAGGTATATGAATCCGCCATAGGTGACACACGTGCGTCGCTCATTTCTCCCGATAAAGTAAACACCGACATCGAGCACTTTGTCCAAAGCAACCTCAAGGCGGACATTTGGAAGAACATTCCAAGTTCCGTTCTTGTAAATTTATTGTCCGACCGCAAAGAAATTCCGCTTGAACGGCTCCTTCAAATAGATAAACTTCTTTCCGCAAACGACGGTTCAAGGCCCGAAACCGGGGCACAAACGCACCATGATGGTGCGGCGTCCGAAAACACGCCCGTACCCATGTCCAAAGGCCTTGAAGCCGCATTCGGCCAGTGGCTCGCAATCGCACTTGACAAGGACTCGCCCGTGGAGGCGCTTGCGGCGCGCGCGCCCGCGCCCGCCGGGACAGGACTCATGGACTTCCTCAAAAATATCGACGCGTCGCGGCAAAACAGTGGCGTCGCTTCTCCTGAGCCGTTGGAAAATGAGGACGCGGCCTTGAGCCGCTCCACGGTCATTAACGCACAACGTCCGGAAGCGGTCATCATTGACGCGTTCAAGCGCCTCGGCCTTGACTTTGAATCCGCTTTGCTAAAAAGCCAGTCGGCCGATGGCTCGGATACGCAGGCGCAGAATCTCAAGGTAAGGCTTTTAGCTCTACAAAGCGCCATCGATTCTACCACCTCAAATACTGAAATTCCGGACACCCGGAAAGTGTTGATGGACAACAAGGCAATACTTCTCGACATTGCCGCAAAGCTAAATGCGCTCGTCCAATCCGCGCAATTGACCGTTCATGAAAATGAATCGTCCGTACACACTCAGACAGTTTCCAAAGATTTCTTTTCGTCTTTAGAAAATTCGGCAAAGGAGATAGTCGGCCGGATGCAGGATTCCGGCACGGGGACCTTACAGCAACTTGCGGATAAAATAAAGGACCTCGCGGACATGGTCAGGGACTTCGCACAGCGGACAGTTGCCGGAGAAGAACGCCTGCCGAAGGAACTTGCCGAGCGCATAACCGGCCAGACAAGGCAGCAATCGGAAATTGAATCGTTGACAAAGAATATTTTAAAGCAACTAGACGGGGCCGTGAAATCCTTGACGGAAACCGGCGTCAGCCCCGCCCTCCGCGACCTTGCCGGGCACCTTACGGACCTCGCCTCGCAGACCACAAAACTGGCGGAAAAACTCGCGCCCTTTGACCGGGGACCGCTTGACACACTTAAACAGCAGGTTGAGCAGGTCCTCACACACGTCGAATCGATGCAGGTGCTTGCCAAACAGGTGTCCTTTGCAGACAACCAGCAACAGGTTATAAGCCTACCCATGAAAATCGACGGCCAGTGGACCGATGTGGTGGTCAAGTTTCTGAAAAGAAAGGGACCGTCGAAAAAGGGGCCGTCGAAGAAAAACGTGTCCGTGGTCATCCATGTGGCGCCGACGCTTCTGGGCGAGGTCACCGTTTTCATGGATTACAATGGGAAAAAGAACTTCTCCATGCGAATGGAATTCGAGAAGACATCGAGCAGGGTGTGGTTCGAAAACAACCGCACGGAATTCTCAAAGGCCATGGGGAACTTTGGCTTTCCCTCGTTTAAAATCGACATGAAAACCAGCCGCGACAGGAAACCTGTTGACACTATAATAGAAACCGCCCTGCCGTCCGCCGGCACAATCGACATTAAGGCATAAGGAGCCTATGGCAAAGAAAAAGGCGTTGCTGCGTGAAAAAGCCGTCGCGATCAAATACCGCGCCGAGGAAGACCGCTCGCCCAGGGTGGTTGCCAAAGGCGAAGGGCTGGTCGCCCAGGCAATAAAGGCGATTGCCGCACAACGCGGCATTCCCATCAAACGCGACGATGACCTTGTGGAGCTCCTCGCCCAAGTGGAAATCGACCGGGAAATTCCGGCCGAACTTTATGCCGCCGTTGCTGAAGTGCTCGCCTGGATTTACAAGGCAAACGATGCGATGAAAAAAACGGGCGTCGAGAAGGAACGCTAAATTACCTTACAGTTCGATCTGTGAACCTGATCAGAGTTCAATTTGGGCGCCAAGTTCCACGACCCTGTTGGGTGGCAGGCAGAAAAAGCTTGTGGCATTAAGGGCATTGTGGGACATGAAAAGGAACATCTTTTTTCGCCACATCGCCATATCGCGATTGTTGGAAATAACCAGCACTTCCCTGCCTAAAAAATAGGTTGTTTGCATGGGATCGAAACGGAGATCGGGAAAGTGGATCCCTTCGAGGAGGGCTGGGATGTTTGGAGTTTCGCTGAACCCGTACCGGGATATGATCCGGTAAATCCCTCCCCCGAGATAATCGATGACCACCCTATTTTCCGAAGAAACAATGGGGATTTCCTCGGTATTTACGGAAAGGATAATGGTATGGGCGTGAAGCACCTCATTGTGTTTTAAATTATGGAGAAGCGCGCCGGGAACTCCTTGCGGATTTCCGGCCAAAAAAACGGCCGTTCTGGAGACACGCTGGGGCGGATTTTGTTGAATGTCCTGGACGAACATATTCAGGTCTACGGCCTTGGCCATAACTTTTTCCCGCAGGATTTTTCGGCCGTCAAGCCATGTTTTCATGAACAGATAAATAACGCAAGCCATAAGCATGACGATCCATCCGCCCGCTTTTATTTTAAGGATGTTCGAGGCGAAAAATGACCCGTCGATAATTAAAAATGCGGCGGCAAACGCAGATAAAAGCGGCCACGGTATGCGCCATTTGCCCCGCGCGACAAACAGTATGAGAAGGGTGGTAATAAGCATGGTGGTTGAAACGGCGATCCCGTAGGCCGCGCCGAGGTTGCTTGATTTGCGGAACAATAAAACCAGGATGATAACGCCGGCCATGAGACTCCAGTTTACAAATGGAACATACACCTGGCCTATAGTGCTCTGCGAGGTATGGCGGACCTGCAGGCGCGGCAGAAATCCCAGCTGGACGCTTTGCCGGGCCAGGGAAAACGCCCCTGATATGACGGCCTGTGAGGCGATAATGGCGGCCAACGTGGCCAGGACGACCATGGGGTAAAGAAACCAAGGCGGAACAATGAGGTAAAAAAGGTTTTCAACCGATTTGGGAACGGTCAAAAGAAATGCACCCTGGCCCAAATAATTTAATAGCAGACTCGGGAAAACCAGCGAAAACCATGAAAACCGTATGGGTTTGGCCCCGAAATGTCCCATATCGGCATACAGAACTTCGGCCCCCGTAACCGATAAAAAAACCGACCCCAGGACGGCAAAACTATGTCTGCCGTCACAAATGAGAAAACTGATTGCATGGAATGGATTAACGCACGCAAGGATTGCCGGGTGTTTAATGATGGAGCATAGCCCAAGGACCGCGATCGCAATAAACCAGACCACGATTATCGGCCCAAACAAAACTCCGACCTTTGCGGTCCCTCGATATTGGATTAAAAACAGGCCGATTAAAATGGCCAGGGATATAGGAATAATAAACGGCTGGAACTGCGGGGTGGCCTCGGCCAACCCTTCAACCGCGCCAAGCACCGTTATTGCCGGCGTAATGACCCCGTCGCTGTATAAAAGTGCCACGCCTAAAATGCCGAGAATGACGAATAACCCGTAATGGTTTTTTTGAAAAGCGCCTTTCAGGCTCGTCACCAGGGCCATAAGGGCCAAAATTCCGCCTTCACCCCGGTTGTCGGCGGCCATCACGAAAAGAACATATTTTACGCAGACGATGACCACCAGGGTCCACAGCATCACGGAAACGACCCCGAGGATGTTGCTCTCTGTCAATGAAAGCCCGGTCGGCCCGACAAAACATTCACGAAGAGCATAGAGCGGGCTCGTGCCGATGTCGCCGAATACAATGCCCAGTGCCATGAGCGCAAGCACCGCGGTGTTGGTCCGTTTGGGCGGCTTTAAAACAGTGCTATTTTCCGTGGAAAGATCGGACATTCAGCACAAAATCCGAAAAGGTTATTTGCACTATGGCAGCTTTGAGTGGTATCAAATATAATGCATTTTCAAGTCATTCTTTACATTTTTCGCTCAGTGTTATATTACCGTTGACGAGCCATCCTTTTCCACTGCCGGAGGCACTGCCCGCGACAGTACCCGAGGAAGTGGTTTCTTAGGGTAAGAAATGGTATAATCTCAAATAAAAAGGACGGTTCTTATGAAAAGCTTAAAAGTCCTTCAATCTTTTGTTTTGCTTGCTGCTCTTTCGATCAGTAGTTTGTGTGCCGGCGTACTCCCAAAAAACGGCCTCGCGTCCAACCCGGATTTTTTCCCTATTGCGGTCTGGCTTCAGAGTCCGCCTAATGCCCTAGCATATAAAGCGGCGGGTATCAACCTATATATCGGTTTGTGGAATGGCCCGGTCCAGGCCGACCTCGACCAGCTTACAAGCGCGTCAATGCCCGCGCTGTGCGACCAGAACACATTCGCGCTTTCACATCTTGCCGCCTATGGAAATGTCCTTGCGGGCTGGACGCAGATTGACGAGCCCGACAACGCCCAGGACAACGGCAGCGGCGGGTACGACCCCTGCATCAGTCCGGACACGATCGTCAAACGTTATACGACGATGAAGTCGGCCGATTCGACGCGTCCGGTGTTCCTGAACCTCGGGCAGGGGGTATCGTATATAGGTTATTATGGACGCGGCGCCTGCACCGGTAAAACGGACATGTATCCGAAGTATCTCAAGGGATGCGACATCGCCTGTTTCGATATTTATCCTGTCAACAGCACAGACGCGCCGATCACCGGCAACCTATGGTATGTCGCTAAAGGCATCGACAGTCTTCGGATATGGGGCTCAGACAAAAAACCCGTGTGGGCCTGGATCGAGTGCACTTCCATTAACGGCGGCGCAAAGCCGACCCCGGCGCAGGTCAAGGCAGAAGTGTGGATGGCGCTTATTCACGGGGCAAAAGGGTTCGGGTATTTCTGTCATTCGTTCAGCCCGACGTTCGTTGAGGCCGCGTGGCTTGCCGACGCCACGATGAAAGCCGCCATTACCGCGATCAATCAGCGCGTAACCTCGCTTGCCGCCGTGCTTAATGGCCCGAACATGACGGATGCGGTTGCGGCAGCTTCAGGGAACGCGTCAGTGCCTATTGACATAATGGTTAAAAATCGCGCGGGATCGATGTATCTTTTCGCCGTGGCCATGCGCAACGACACCGCCACGGCCCGCTTTACCTGTTCCGTGCCCGGCGTACAGGATTCGGTCGAAGTACTTGACGAGAACAGAAAACTGGCTGTTTCAAACAACGCTTTTTCCGACCGTTTTGCCTGTTACGGCGTGCATCTTTACAAAATCAATTTGCCTGGAAATGCAAACATCAATGAATGGCATGACAAGAAACAATTCGGGCGGCCGCCGGTTTTCGATTATCAAGCATTTTCACGAGCAACATTTACCGTTAAACTCCCCGCTTCTATACATTCACCGGAGCTGATCATCGTCGATCTTTCCGGGCGGATGGTATTTCACAAGGCCCTTAACGCGGCGTCCGGGAAAACGGTGGAAAACCAAATCGTGTTCGATTGTGCCGGAAGCGTGATGCCCGCCGGGGTATATATTGCGGTTGTCAATGAAAAATCAGGTGATGCGGGTGCGTTGTTGGCGCGAACAAAGTTTGTTGTCGGCAGATAAGGTCATCATATCTTGCGGATTGCCCCTACTTTTCCTTCAGGAACAGCACTCCCAGCGAATCGAAATAATTTTTTACGGCGTACCGGTAGTTTTCCGGGAAATTGCCCGCGAACGCCTTCTGGCGCAGCCGGTAAAAAGCATCACGGTCGCTGGATACAACGGGGCCGATTTTGCCGGCGTCAAGTGGGAAAACGTTTTTCGCGGATTGGGACTTCCGTTCTTCCTTGCTCTCGTCCTGTTTATGCATGGAAAGGGACGCCTGGAGCATGCGCGAGAGGAACCTGTCTTGACGGTCGCGAAGTTCCTGACCGGGGTTTTCGAGCATGCGCGAAAGTCTCCGCGCCTCTTCCTCAAGGTCGCGCGCCCTTTTTTCCATCGATCCTCCCGCTTCCTTGCCGTATTTTTCGGCAAGCTTGTGCAACTCGTCGGCGATCGCCTTCTGGGCTGTCTCTGCCTGCTTACGTGCCTTTTCCGCAAGCGAGCTGCTTTTACCGTTCCCGCCGTTCTCTCCCTGTTCTCCGCTTTCTCCCGGCATGCCCCCAAGCATCTGCCGGAGGATTTCGCCCGTCGCGGAATTTATCATCGCCTGCTTGCCGGATAATTTCCTAAACCCGCCCATCATCCCGCCTTCGCCTTCACCCTGCGCCTGGGCGCCGTCCATGGCTCCTGCAGCGGCCAGAAGCGAAAAAGCAAGCGCATTGAGGCCTTCCTCGCTTCCAGCCATTTGTCCGGCGGCGTCTTCCCCGGAACCCAGGGCTTCGATGGAATTATTGACTGACTGCGCAGCCTTATCGTAGTCCTGCATGAGCCGGCCAAGCATCTGGGGCGGAGTCATCGAAAGGGCGCTCAGCTTTCCGGCGCTTTTAGCGAGGGCTTGTTTAAGCGACTCCTGCATGTGCGCCGCTTTGCCGCGTTCGCCTCCACGGCCCTCTTCTGAGGCGATCTGTTCCTGCCACTGCGTCATGCTCAGTGCGTCATGCGACATGTCAAGTAAAGCTTCCTTTTCCTTCTTAATTTTGGCGCTCATTGCGCTGCTCTGCAAATCGCGCAGATTATCTGAAAGTGAAAACAGGTCCCCGCTCATGCGGTCCATGTCATCCGACGGGGGCATTGCGCCGCGCGACATGCTGCTTTTCATCGACTGCTGCAAAGAATGCACTTGCTTAAGCGCCGGCGCCTCGCCTTGTGCAAAAAGACCTTCATCGGATGCGCATGATATTTCGGACATAAGATCGTCGACTTTTTTGTTCTGTTCCTTCTGCTGCTGGGCCGTGCGCTCCTTCTTTTCGGGCGACGAGGCAATGGCGGCCTGCTTTTCGCCGAGCTTGCCGGCCTGCATGGCAAGGGCGGCCAACTGCTGGTCGCGTTTAAGCATTTCGAGGTATTTAAGCGCGTTGTCAAGACTTTTCGAAAGGTCGGGCAGCATTTTCCTGAATTTTTCCAAAGACTCTTTCAGGTCCTGCATGCCGATCGTTTCGTTTTTCTGCGGCGGGTTAAACAGCAGGCTGTCACCGTACTCACGGGCCAGGTCTTCGAGGGCCTTGCGGACCTTGTTCATTTTGTCGGTTATTTCCTTACTCGACATTCCGTTTTCTTTCATCTTTTCGATCGTCTGTTTGAGCGATTCGACGGCCTTGGCAAGCGTGTCGGACTGGGCCTGGACGCTTTCCTTGAGGTCCTTGACGATCTGCTTTTCTTCCCAGGTGAGCGATTGCTTTCCATGCGTGGACTGGATAAGCCGCGATAACTCCGTCTGCAGATCTTTGTGCTTTTCCTGCGCGGACTTGAGCGCCCCTTCGGTGGTTTTTTCCTCCTCGGATAGTTGTTCATGGATTTCCTCGAAGGAGGGGACCCTGAACCAGAACGTTTCCGACACGGAGAAATGCATTGTATCGAACGGATTGTTGTCGCGGGCATAGGCCCAGTAAAACACAGTGTCGCCTGGATACAGGGAAAGCTCGCGTAAATCCCAAGGTACCACGCGGCGGATCGATTTTTCATTATGGCTATCAAGCATAAGGCCGCGGTAGTGAGTCGAGTCTTGGGGCTCGGAATTCCTGCGCCAACCAAGGCTGCACTGTGTAAGACCGATATCATCGATCGCCTCGACCCACAGCGTTTCCCTGAGCGCCGGGGTAAGCTCCGCATTTTTTCCAGGTCTTAAAATATGGACCATAGGGGGCATGTCCGGGAGTATATCGACAAAATAGCCGGGAAGGGAATCGCTTTTCTGGCCGAGAGTATCGACGAGCCGAAACGTAAAGCCGCATTTTTTCCTTATTCTGAGCTCACCATACGCATTCGCGCCCCGGACATTAAACGCAACCGTGTCCCCGGTTGAACCGCACAGAACGGCGCTTGTAAGTATGCCCGTGGCGACAAGCGAAAACTCCGCCCTGCTTCCCGTATATGCATTGAAATTGCCCTGTCCTTCCGGAAGTGACGTCGGCCCGATTCCCACATAGCCGGGCGGCTTAAGAAGAACATTCAAACTGAAAATCGAGGGTAATGGCACGACGCGGATGGTCTCGGGCTTAAATACCGTATTGCCAATTGCAAATCTATAGGAAAATGAAGCGGTCAGGCTGTCGCGCCTGATGCCAAAGCCGCCCGAGGAATCGGGCCTTAAAAGGAACGACTGCTCGTGGCCGCCGTTTATTCCGGCCAGGGAAATGCGGCTGGACGGAAACGCCCCGGAGCGCGGGGCGCACCGAAGTGTCAGCGACGAATGCATTGGTACCGAAACGGTGCCGGGTAAAATCCGCGCCGGGAGCCTTGTGCCAAATGACAAGGGCAGTTTCCAGAACGCCGCGCACCGCGGTTCGACGGCGCCGGAGGTCGTGAGCCATGCAACCGCGAAAATCGCGAGGGCCGCGGTCCATTTCCGTGACGGAAAAGCGTGTATCGACCGCGGGCAGTGCACCAGACTTTCCCGCGCCCTGCGGACAGCATCCTCTTTAAGCTCCCGCGACCCCAGGACGGCTGAAGCGTCGAGTTCAAGTGCCAACGCAAGCCACGGGTGCGACAGTTTTGCTTTTTTTTCCACAACGGATGCGATGGCCACAAGGGGCGGTCTTCGAAAAAAGTATTTGTCAAGTGTATAAAGCGCTGCCGCCATACCCGATGCGACAATCGAACCGTCCCATAGCAAAGGCAATAACGTCCAGGGCACCAGCGCAAAAACCAATTGAAGAAGTATGAGCGCGCCGAACGTAACGCAGGCGGCCTTTACGGCAAAGGAGAGCGCGAGGGAAAAAACATGGCCCCTGCGATAGGCTTGCAGGGCCCTGCGCACCATAAGGAAATCATGGTTGTTGGAAGCTATCATGGCGGTTTTATCAATTCACCGGATTAAAAAACCATACGACGATGTTTACGCCCATCCTCAGGGCCAATTCGTGGAGCTGCGGGCCGTCGTGGTGCACGTCGAGGTCTTCCATACCGTCGCCGATGTCGGAACTATACGAATAAAACAGGACCATGCGCTTGTCGAAAAACACGCCGAAGCCCTGCGCCGGGTCGCCGTTGTGCTCGTGGATCTTGGGCAGGCCCGGAAGGGCGTATTTGCTTTTGTAAATGGGATGGTCGCGCTGGACCGGGGTCAGCGGATTTTCCGGGAACATCGCGGCGATTTCCCTACGAAAGGACTTGTCCATGCCGTAGCAGTCGTCGGCCCACAGAAACCCGCCGCCGATCAGGTATTTTCGGAGCCGCAGGCGCTCCTCGGCGGAAAAATGCACGTCGCCGTGGCCCGTCATATAAATAAAGGGGAAACGGAACAGGCGGTCGGAAGTGATGTCGACGACAACCAGTGAATCGCAGATGGGAACAGCAGTGCGTTCTTTTACGGCCATGACCAGGTTGGGCAGCGACGACGGATCAGTATACCAGTCTCCGCCGCCCCCATATTTCAGCCGCGCAAGAGTAACCTGGCAGGGGTCCAAGGAATAAGCGCTATTCACAAAAAGAAAAAAAGCCGCGGCTGCGGAGAAAACCGGATGTAATCGGAAACGAGAGTTTTGCATAATTTCTTTTTCTTACGCCTTAAACAGAGCCTCTCCTAAAATAATACACCGTTCTTTATAAGTACACTTTTCGCAATTTTGAAAAGGGATTCTCATAATTGAGAAAGAATCTCTCAGGTACGAATAGCGAGGTCGGCTTCAAATCTGACGAATGGCTCTTATTGGTATGGGGTTTGCTGTTTTAACCCGTGTTTTTTATGTATCTTTTCTTCAATCCGAACAATTGCAAGTGTTCACGAATCTTTTAACAAAGAGGGGGTTTGTATATGGAAGAAAAAAGTTTCAGCCGCAGGAATTTTTTGCGCACTGCCGCGATAGGCGCGACCGTGGCCGCCGCAGGGAAATTGTTCACCGTATCCGGCAAACCGGCCGCGGCAAGCGAAGCAAAGACCGCTCCCGTAATGTCCCCGATGAAGATGTATGTCTGCGCAGTATGCGGACACATCGAATTCGGCAGCGCCCCGGACAACTGTCCCGTTTGTCATGCCCCAAAAGACAAATTCACCCTTAATGACGCGGTTTTTTCCGATGCCATGAAGAAGTTCCCCGACAAAGCCGATTCTCATGCTCCCGCCATTTCCATTAAGAAAGAGTCCAGCTTAATCCCGGACATGCCCTGTAAGGAAGTGCGCGTGCGGGTTGGAAAAATGATGCATCCTATGGAAGAAGCGCACCACATCCGGTTCATTGATTTCTATATCGATGATAAATATGTCGACAGGGCTTCTACCAGCATACATCTTTATCCTGCTTCAACTTTTTATTTAAAAACCATGGGGGGTTCTAAAATCAGGATGGTCGAGTTGTGCAATCTGCATGGATACTGGCAAACCGAAGCTGAAATGGAATAAATTAAACCCATTAAATTGTAGGGGCGGTTCTCGAACTGCCCCTACGAGTCTTCCCCATCGAAATGTATCCACAGACATTGACTTTGTTTTCTGGCAAAATCCGCCACAAGATCGCAGACAGATCGGTGGACCGCCCCGGGGGCCGCAGCGGCGGGCGTTAGAGTCATATGCATTGTCCTTGAAAACTCATCGAATCCCCACGCACTCTTTTTCGGACCGACCCGGATAATGACTTTTGATACCCACAATTTTGACAGGGTTTGCTCATTGTGTTTGTCTTTTTGGAGCACGTCCTTTATCATCATTTTTGTTTCGGCCGGGAACTTATTTGAGATATTGATTTTTAAGGCGCACGAATCGCGGACATATGACAACGGCAGCATCGCGGTTGCACACCTGATGGACCCGAATCCGCTCGCCATTTTCGTGATTTCTATTTCGGGCTGGACCACCAGGTCGGCCTTTAAATTAAGGCGGGGCAGGGTATGGCCTTTGTCTTTATTGAATAAAAGTTTATATTCTCCGTCCCTGCCGCACAGGACGGTGAAATTGGGAAGGTTCAGGTAAAGCTCCCTTTCGTCAACAATAACGATGTCGTCGCCGGGAACGTTCTGTTCCCTGAGAAACCGCCCGAAATCGGCGTTTTCCTTGATCACCGCATAATAATAGGGGTCCACGATAATTTTCATCCGCCCGTCAAGTGTAAAACGGGCGTGTACGACGTTGATAACGGCGTCGATATGGATCGAATCCAGAAGCAGGTCTTTCCCGGTCACGGGATCGCGCGACCACAGAAACCCATCGGGCACAGTGTAGACCCGGATGTCGCGGTTGAACATTTCGTAATGGAAATCGATGGATGCTTCATCATCGAACAATGGCCCCTGGGCCACGAAAATGAATTTTTCCCGTGCGGCGCCCGTCACGATATTGCCGCCTTCGTTCAGCTCCCCGCGCCCGAACCTAAAGCCCCCACGAGCGCTTTCGGGCCTCGCATAAACGTCAAAATCATCGCTGAGCCATGCGGTAATGTCGCGCGACCACAGGAGAGAATCGACACACACCTGGACCCTGACATCGGGATTGATGGTTTGCGCGGCCTTGAGCAGCGCATGGTGCTCGTCGTATTTTTCATCGACGTCTTCTTCGTCCTGCACAAAAGAGAAATCCAGGGGCCATAAACAAAGGCCGATCCGGTCGAACGGAAATCCGCCCTGGTATTTAATTTTCAGCTTCTCTTCAAGTAAAGCAAGACGATTGTAAAATGCGTCCCCGCTGCCATATAAAAAGGTCAAGGCAATAAAAAAAATGGAAAAATCAGCCATTCGTTTGCGTTGCATCGGGCTGAGCGATGTAGTCATGTAAAACGAGATGTCTTTAAAACAAGACGCCTGCTCGAATCTTTTCCAATACGACAGATAGCAGGCTGCGCCGCAGACGGTGATGAACCGCTTTTTTAAAAAATCCAGATTTTCCCCGTGTAGGTTTTTCAAGATTTTGTAGACCGTTTTCCCTAATTTTTCCTGTACTGTCAACGTCAGGTTTTCAATCCTCAGGTAGGTTTCGATGACCTCATCAAGGAGCGACATGCATGATGTTTCGTCTTCGGCGGAAAGGACGTTCGACAGGCGCACGTTCCTGGTGCAATCCGTGTGGCACAGCGACATAAACGACAGCATGGCGCTTATCGCCTTGGGCCGTGACAGTCCATACACATACGTCATGACGGGGACGAGTTCTTCCCGGTTTTTATGTTCGGCTATGATTGTTGTATCGCTTGCCATTTTTGCCCCGGCCCGATCGTGTGTCATAGATTATATAATACCACAAAACAGTTGTCAAATCGAAGTAATCTTAGTATCATTTTTAAGGGTATCGTATGCAGGAAAAAACCAGAACCAACGGATTCAGCCGCCTAAACCAGATCATGTACGCCATATTTACAAGCGGTCTGCAAGATCCGGACAACATCGAGTTACGCGGTAAAACCATTTTTTTTAACATCCTTATATTTATCGGTATAGCGGTTATCGTGCCTTTCGGCATAAGCCGCCTTTTTATGGGTTCATGGATTCTTGGGTCCATTGATTTACTGACGGCGGCGATACTGGCGACGATTTTAGTTTTTCATCGCGGCTCGCAACGTCTGGCGCTCTCATCCATTCTCGGCCTCTCGATAATGTCGCTTCTTTACGGATATTTGGCCATTTCAACCGGTGACCATAACACGGGTTTTTTATGGTCGTATTGCCTTCCGCTGGATGTTGTGCTATTGCTCGACCGCAAGCGCGGGAGCATCGTAATGCTGGTTTATTTAATTATCATGGCCCTCAGCTTTATTGTGCCCGCATTTCCCGCATATTACCATTATAGCGCCAACCTTAAGATATGCTACCTCATCTCGCTTATGACGGTATGGGTGATTGCCTATTACTTCGAATACATTATGTCAACTCTCCAACACGAGGTTGTTAAGAACAATAGCCGGTTGCAGCAAACTATTCAGGAGCTCAAAGAAACGAAGGACCTGCTTTTTCAGGCGCAGAAAATGGAGGCAATCGGCAGGCTTGCGGGAGGCGTAGCACACGATTTTAACAATATCCTCGCCGCCATTTCCGGTTATGCCGAACTTATAAAACAAAAGTATGCCGGGGACCCGATACTCAACAAATACTCCACCTCGATCGTCAATTCTTCGGTGCGCGCCGCCGACCTGACGTCGAAACTGTTGGCGTACGCACGCAAAGGGAAAATCGAAATGGCGGTGTTCGACCTGCACCGGATCATCGGCGACGTCGTTGATATTTGCACGCATACCATGGACAAAAAAATAACTATCCATCAAGAGCTTGCCGCTTCGCGGGCCACCATCCTGGGCGACCGCAACCAGCTACAGAACGCGCTTATCAATCTGGCAGTCAACGCCAAAGACGCCATGCCCGACGGCGGTGATTTGACGTTTGCAACCGAGGTCGTTGACCTTACGGAGGCTTCTTTGGGCCATCCGGCGTATATGGTCTCGCCCGGCCGCTACCTCAAACTGCGCCTTTCGGACACAGGCACGGGCATGGACACCGCAACTCTTGCTAAAGCCTTTGAGCCGTTCTTTACGACCAAGGAAAAAGGCAGGGGAACGGGGCTGGGTCTTTCGAGCGTTTACGGGACCATAAAAAGCCATACCGGCTATATTGAGCTTAAAAGCGAACTCGGTAAAGGCACGCGGGCGGAAATTTACCTGCCGCTTACCCAGGAGATCGAACAAAAAACGAGCGATGGGCCACGGGAGATATCAAAAGGACGGGGCACAGTGTTGTTTGCCGACGACGAGGACATAGTACGGGATATGGCCTCGGAAATGATCAAGGAGCTTGGATATTCAGTGGTCACGAGCAGGGACGGCCAGGACGCGCTGGAGTATTATCAAACGCATGCGGCTGAAATCGATCTCGTGGTACTCGATATAATCATGCCGCGGCTTGGCGGATACGATTGCTTCAAAGCGATGAAGGCCATCAATTTGAAACTCAAAGCCATTGTTTGCTCGGGATACGTGATCAACGACGAAGCCCAAAAGATGCTGGACCTGGGGGCAGTGAGCTTTATCCAGAAACCCTTTTCTTTAAAAACCTTCGGCAAAGCGATCCAAACCGCATTGCACTGAATCAATTCCCTGTTTTATAGACGGATCTTTGCAAGAGGAATTTTGTGCTTGCAACACGTTGGATTAAGTGTACTATAAAAAATGCACAGCGAATGACCCGAAAATTTAGTATACTTAATCCATATGAAAACAAAACTTCCTTCAGTCTACGAATACAATAATTTCAGAAAATACCTGTCTGATTATCAAAACGCGCGGCAGGCGCATGACCCCGGTTTTTCCAAGAGCTCCTTAAGCAGGATTTTAGGGCTTCCCAATACCCGAAGCTTTTTCACCGATGTGCTCAAGGGAAAAAAAGTTAGTAGCGCGTTCATCGAGCGGTTTGTCAGGGTTTTGGAACTGACCAAGGATGAAGCGCAGTTTTTTCGGGTCCTGGTCATGTTTAACCAGGCGGAAAGCGCCGAAGAACGGGAGCTCTATTTCGACCAGCTCATTTCCCTGAATAAGACCCCGAAACGGGTCATGGAAAAAAACATCTATTCTTATTATAAAAACTGGTACAATGGAGTAATTCGCGCATTGCTGCACATTTACGATTTCAGCGATAATTACTCTGATCTGGCCAGGAAAATTTATCCGGAAATTTCCGTCAGACAGGTTAAAGAGGCAATTGTCCTTCTGGAAAAACTTGGACTCATTGCAAAAAACCAGAGAGGTTTTTATAAGCCAACGGAACGGTCCATTACAACGCCAAACTATGTCAAGGACGAACTCATCAAGCAATATCAATTGTCCTGCCTTGAAATGGCAAAACAGTCCCTGGTAAAAAGCACATCCATGCCTCAAACCATTTCAACGAATGTGATCAGCGTTTCAGACGGCGCTTATAAAAGAATCGAAAAGAAAATAGAGAAGTTCCGGTCGGAAATCAGATCGCTTGTGCATAAGGACGAGAAACCCGCAACCCGTGTTTATCAGTTGGATATTGCCTTGTTTCCCAATTCAAAGTAAATAAAATAACTAGGATAAAATGGTAATGATATTTTAAAAAATAAACTTTGGACCGCTCACTGAGCGAAGCCGAAGTGAGCAACGGTTCCCTTCGACACTTCGGCACTGCTCAGTGCAGCGCTTCGCTCAGGGAACATTGTTAATTACAGTTAGGAATACCTATGAAAAAATTACTATTGATTGGTCTTGTGCTCTTATTTGCAAGGTGCACGGAAAAAGTCGCGGGAACGACCGACGAAACCATCACCGGTACGCAGGCAAAGGCAATGGTTTCGGGGAAACTATTTGAGCCCGACGGCAAGACCCCCGCAAAGGCCGCCACTGTTTCCATGCGCAAGAAAAGCGTGCTTGCCGACACTTCCCATGTAGCGAACAATCCGCTGCCGTTTACTTCGGCTTCGGTCACCACCGACCGCAACGGCGCATTCGCAATCGACACGATCGACACCGGTACTTATATCATTGAAGGAAACGATGGGGCCAACAACGTCGTGCTGATTGATTCCATTAAAGTCAAGAGCCCGGACTCAACCAAAAACCTCGGTGCCGACACGCTCCTTCCGGCCGGCGTGGTAAAAGGCGTGATCAAGCTTACCGAAGGCGGGGACCCGCGCAAGGTCTTCGTGCTGGCCTTCGGTCTCGACAGGTTTGCGTTGCCGGACGCGAACGGCAATTTCACGTTCCCCATGCTTGCCAAGGGGAACTATTCCCTGCGGTTCCTGCCATCGCTGGAGAATTACGGCGTCTTGGATACGACCGGCATTCCGGTCAGCTCCGGAGATACCACAAATCTTGACACTATCGTATTGCCCTTTAAGGGCATACCGTCTCCTAAAAACTTGGTGGTTTCGTATGATACGCTGAAGCAAACGGTGCTTCTCTCCTGGGTCAAAGCGGACACGTCCCTTATCAACGGATATAATATTTATAGGGCCGACAACAAACAGAATTTCAAACGGATCTCCCAAACGCCCGTACCTAAAACAACCATGGTTTATTATGACTCAGGAGCTATCGTGGGAGGAATCTGCGAATATCGCATTGTTTCCATTAATGCCTCCGGAAATGAAAGCCCCATGAGCGGCACTCCGGGCGACACGGTTAAAATTATTCCGTCCTCGCAAGTAATAACAAAGCTTAATTGGACCGTTTCAAACGTCGTTTCCGGAATGGCAAGCATAAATGACACGATTAAATTTCGACTGAATTATCAAAATCCCACCAGAAAAATAAGCCGTATCGATTGGTTTTTAAATCGCAAAGATTCGGTTATAAAACAATCCGTTGATTCTTCCTTGGCGGGAAAAGATTCCGTGATTTTTTCGTGGAATAAGGCGGGGGGAAATACGGTGTATGCTCATGTGATCGACGCCGGCGGAACGGTGTGGGCGGATAGCCAAAGAGTAAACATAATTCAGGATGTTCCTTCGGTTACTGTAACCAGCAGCAACACTACGGTGGTGATCAACGCCCCGATAATGACCGTCATTGCCGGAACCCCCGTCTTTTTGCATGGAAACGTGACGCAACTGTTCGGCACTCTCGTCAAACGGCAATGGAAAATCGGATCCGGCAATTGGGAAACATCCCTGGGAACGGACACTAGTATAATTGCTCCATTCTCCGAGCAGACCATTGCTTGCAGCCTTGCAATTACCGATGACGATGAAAATAGAGGAGTTGGGGCCATTCAAGTACGAACGATTTTGGCGATTATTAAAATGTCCACCGGCAGTGGATTCAGCTTGATTTTGAAATCCGACAGCACGTTATGGGCATGCGGTTGCAACGGCAAAGGTCAATTAGGCGTTGGGGATTATGAAAATAGAACCGTTCCCGTAATGGTAATGCGGGGTGTAAACGATATATCCGCGGGCTTCTCGCATAGTCTGATGCTCAAAACCGATGGTACACTCTGGGGCTGTGGAGAAAATCAAGACGGTCAGCTGGGAGATGGAACCACGACGAACCATGCTTTCCCCATACGAATAATGTCGGAAGTTCAAAGCATGAAAGCATCCAGATCAATGTTTGTTGGATACAGCTTTATTCTTAAAAAAGGCGGCGATCTATGGGCATGCGGCAATAACTCTTATGGACAATTGGGTGATGGAACAAAGAACCCCTCTCTTTTCCCGGTCTCAATAATGCCTAATGTAAAGTATGTGGCCGCCGGAGGATTTAATGGTTTAAGTTTTATTCTCAAAATGGATAATACGCTCTGGGCTTGCGGGCAAAATTGCGGCGGCTCATTAGGCGATACTTCGTATATTCCAGGCGCACCTCCAATCCAAATAATGTCACAGGTGCAAAATGTCGCTACCGGAGATTTCGGGCACAGTCTTTTTCTAAAAACCGACAATACGCTGTGGGCGAGCGGAGTAAATTTCGAGGGCGAACTCGGCAATGGAGACAGAAACTCCATTTCCACTCCAACACAAATTAATATGGATAATGTCATCGATATTTCAGCCGGGGGCGGCACCTATGGCGGGTATAGCCTGTTCCTCAAAGCTGATAGTACGCTGTGGGCGAGCGGAAATAATGCAAATGGAGCATTAGGTAATGGAACCACTGTAAGCCAGATTATACCTATAAAAGTAATGACAAATGTTAAAAGTATGTCCGCCGGCGCTACCCACAGCCTGGTTCTTAAAACCGACGGCACTCTCTGGGGATTTGGAAAAAATGATAATGGACAACTTGGCGATGGAACGACCGCAAATCATTCCATGCCAATGCAAATCATTCTTCCACCATCAATTGATTAACCCAACACCAATCGGATGGCTTCCGGTAGACCCCTGGCCCATGTTCCATCATGATGTCAAGCATGCGGGAAGAGCGCAATAGGTCTGAATCAGGATTGACTGAATTCAAGGATCATCTTGATGGAAATTGTTTTACGGATAATTTTAAAACAATAACCTGTCTGGACCTGAATTTTGGCAAATTTTAAGATTACTGGATATCATCACTTGAAACAAGGTTATAAAAAATCAGTAATAAGTTAATCCGATAAATCATGTTCAGACAATTTTATTGAATTATTTTCAGTTTATTGATAATACTTACAAAGGGTATTCAATGACGCAGTTCCGTTATTCGGCCCATGCATTCTCTGAAATGGTAAAACGGAATATCAACCGTTCCGATGTTGATGATGTTCTTGCTGAGCCAATGCAGAAAATAACAGAACAAAATGAAATCGTTTGCTATCAATCGAAAATGCATCTGTCAGGAAAACCGTATTTGTTACGAATTATGGTCAATGAAATAAAGGCCCCGTTTCTGGTGGTTACCGTTTACAAAACAAGTAAAATCGATAAATATTGGAGGCAACCATGAAGGCGACTTATGATCCAGAAGTCGATATTCTGAACATCGTGCTTAAAGATACCGCAATTGAGGAAAGCGACGAGTCAAAACCGGGGATAATTCTCGATTTTGATAAAGATGGAAATGTGGTCGGCATTGAAATTCTTAATGTTTCAAAACGGACTGAAAATCCTCGTTCTTTTGAATATGCGGTCACTGCTTAGTTACAGGATACATCCCCGGCCAAGGGAATGAATATCATTCAGCTTTCCGGACAGAATTGCAGATATCTTTTGCATACGATTGCACGATAGAAAAAAAGAAAATCAATCAAGAAATTTAACCGTTTTCCCCATAAAGATCATCTTATTATTATCATCAATAATCTGATAGAGAACTGTCCCTTTTAACGGAAAGCCCATTTTAGTCCCGGACACGGTCATAGCTTGTCGCGCCCAGACAAGCCTCCCCTGCACATTGTAAACCTTTACTTTTATGCCCAAAGGAAGTCCTCGCGATCCGGTTATTACCTCAAACGCCCCATGATTTGGTTTCGCAAAGTTCTTACCATTGCCCGGCAATATGCCTGCATTGCAAATGAAATCGACCAGGGAAGCATGCGCATCATGGAAAGCCTTGAGCTCGCTTTTGCAGGCGTCCCACGTGCCGATTCCGTCGTTGGCGTTGTACGACCATGGCATGATGCCCGCGTACCCGTGCGCAAAGGCCGAGTCGACCATTTGACGAATGGTATATTGGCCGGCCTGGCCGGGCGACTCGCCGATGAGCGTTGGTTTGTCAAGCTTCCAGTACGCGGGCGTTTTCCCGGCCTGGAACGGGTCATATCCCCAGTCGGCGTTGAACATCCAATCATAGTAGTGGATTTCGTAGAAATCAAGAAATGCCAGAGGCTTTTTGTAAACCGCCTGGAATGATGAGTCGCACCAATAGTGCGCCTCGGCAGGCGGCTGAAGGGACGAGCACCATTTCAGGCAGGCCGAACCTACGGTTGCCATTTTGCCGGAATTAAGGTGGATCGCTTCCGCGATCATCGCGCAAAACCGCTCCATTTCCTGCGCGCTGACGAGCTGCACGGTATTGCCCGGGCCGCTTATGCTCCATTCAGGCTCATTGATGATTTCCCACGCAAAGAGATTGCAGGTATTGGTATATCGCTTTACCATTGGCACCAGTGCTTTATTTATATACGATCGGGTCTTGTTCGTGTCCTGAATGAGGGACGCATGCATACCCGCGTATTTGCCCGCGGTTGACGTAAAATCTTTGGTCATGTCGAAGGACCACAAACAGGGCATAATCATGACATTATTTAATGCCGCGATCCTGAAAATATCGTCGAAATTCGAAAAGAAATTCGTGTCCAGGCCGGTCACGTTTCCATTGCTGTCGAATTCCGGCGAGGTGCGGCCGTCGCAATGTATCCAAAAGCGCACGCAATTGACGCCATAGCTATTGCACTGTTGGAAAAACGTGGTGAAAAAGGACGGGCTGTACAATGCTCCCCATTGATAATGCGTGCCCACGTCCGATCCGTAGGCGTTCCAAGGGACGTTGATGCCGTTGATATAGTAATCCTTTCCATTATAATGGATGGGGCCTGGTTGCGCCGCCACCATTGCGGCAATTATAACCATAAATATTTTAATGAAATGAAATTGGCGACGAAAACTCATATTGTTTCCTTAATGGATTTGCAGTATTATTAAATTATACGTACTTAGTGACCGATTATGGAAACAAAGTTCGCTCAATCGCCGTAGAAATCCAATACCGGAGGCATGATGAATTTGCTAAAATATTGCGTTATGCTGTGCGTGTTTTTTGGCGCGGCGGGTGCAAAGGCTAATAGCTTTGCCGTCAATAAAATGCTCGGCCGCGGGATCAACCTCGGCAACATGCTCGACGCGCCCAGCGAAGGCGAATGGGGCGTGACCCTGGATTCGGCGTATTTTCCCCTCATAAAAAGTAAAGGTTTCAATTCGGTGCGCATTCCCGTGCGCTGGTCGACGGCGGCGCGAATGGACACGGCCGCCCCCTATAAGATCAGTCCGGTTTTTTTCGCTCGTGTAAAGTGGGCGATCGACCAGGCTCTCAAAAACGGCCTTGTCGCGGTGGTCAATGTCCATCACTATAACGAACTGTTCGAAAACCCCGACGCCCACCATGACCGGTTCGTGGCCATTTGGAAACAGGTTGCCCCCTTATTTAAAAATTATCCGGATTCCCTTGTTTTTGAGGTCCTTAACGAGCCGAACACCAAGCTTACCATGAGTAAATGGAACGCCCTGATGCTCGAAACGCTCGATACCATACGCCATTCGAACCCGAAACGTTGCGTCATCGTTGGCCCCGCCGAATGGGGCGGCACCGGCGGCCTGAGCGCGCTGACAATGCCGGGAAACGACCGAAACCTGATATTGTCGATACATTATTATTTTCCCTTTACCTTTACGCACCAGAAAGCGAGCTGGGTAAAAGGCTCCGCTCAGTGGGACGTTGCCTGGACGGGCGATTATTTCGAAAAGAAGTCCATAGAGGACGATTTCGAATACGCGGCGCATTACGCCAGAGCAAATAAACTACCGGTTTACATCGGTGAGTTTGGGGCGAACAAGGGAGCCGACATGGCCTCGCGCGCGTGTTGGACGGCATATTGCTCCAGGCTGTTCGAGCGTTTCGGGTTCAGCTGGTCGTATTGGGAATTCTGTTCGAATTTCGGCGTGTACGATCCGGAGGCCAGGAAATTCCGTGACACCCTCGTCAGCGCGCTCATGAACTCGGACAAAGGCATTTTAAAGGCGGCCGCGCCGAAATTGAAAACCGGACCTTCCCTGTTATGGAACGGTAATTTCTCCCTCGGCAAGCAACGGTGGTCGCTTGCCCTTTCCGGCGCCAGGGCCGAAGACACCGTCATGCACGGCGCATATTACCTGTCCATACAGGACCCCGGACCGCTTTCATACAGCATCCAGTTGACGCAAGCAGGCCTGTCGCTCAATAAAGGCGCGCGCTATGCCCTATCGTTCGACGCCTGGTCGAAGGCGCCTAAAACGATAAGCGCAAAAGTGCAGGACGTCGAGTTCTTTTCCTCCTACATGGCTTATAAAAGCGTTCCGCTCTCCACAAAAAAGCGCCATTTTTTAAAGGTGTTCACCATGGCCCAGACCCGGAGCGACTGCCGAGTCTGCTTCGAGGCCGGTGGAATCGACACGATAGGGATCTCTATTGCCAACGTGGCGCTGTGCCCCCTCGATATGGCAAAATGAGCTTAAAAACCATTGGTTTTTTTACGTGATATTTTGCTTTATCAGGCCGCGCGGCGCCTCCGCCGGGCGCGCCAATAAAAAAGGCGAAGAGGAAACCTTTCATCTTCGCCTTAAACCAATTCTTGCTTGTAAATTTACTTTTTCTTCTTGGTGGTTTTTTTAGCCGGGGCCTTTTTGGCCGCCTTTTTCTTCGCAGGCATGTTTACACCCTTTCTAGGTTTTGTGATTGATGATTGTTGACACAATACCTCACTGATTAAATTATACAATATGTTGGATTTAAAAGCAAGAAGAATACCGTATGTTGTATAAGATTTTGCCTTTTTTTTCATGACGCTCTTACAATACGCAAGGAAAGCAACTCGAATGTCAAGCTACAATCAGCGAAACCAAGGGAAAACATGGGTGATTGCCTGAAGTAAACAACTCCGGCCGGAGAAGAAGACCGCGACCTCATGTTGTTTAACCGCTCATTAAAATGAGCGTTAAATATAACATAATATTAAATATGTGTTGTTTTTAATGAAAATAAAGTTATAATTTGTTATAAGCGCTCATTAGAAAGAGTAATATAATCGTGGAGATCGCACCGCGGAATACTCAAAAAAAGGTACATGGATTATCTTAACCTGTAGTTCCAAAAAAAGGAGGCCTTCTATGAAAAAGTCCGGCTTATTTCAACGAACGGTTATTCTGGCAGGCGCACTGTCACTTTCCATTATTGCCGCGCCGCAAGCAATTATCATCCCTCAGACGTTCCCGTACGCGCTCGTGACCCCAGCCGCCCCGACGCAGAGCGATTCGGTCGTCATGCGCATTATTCTGGGCAACAACAGCAACGACTGCCTTTCACCGTATATCGGTTCGTTTCGTATTATCCAAACGTCAAACTGGCTTTGTTTGCGCTTCCCTTGCGCGCAACAATATCTAGTCAAGATCGGCTACTCGCCTGATACAAAGCCGATCTACAAATTGTGCCCGATGATCGCCGGGCCTTACGGGCCGACGTATAATTTAGGCGTCCTGAATATCGGGACGTATACGGTGGTGGACACCATGGCCGGCATTGATACGCTGCTCAGCTTTACTGTGACCGAAAAAACCATTACCATTGCGGGCTCGGTGACAAAATGGAACGCTTTGATATATGACAGCGGACCCGCGGTCGTCGGGGCGAAGGTTTATTTGAAATCCGCCCCCTTTGCAATACTGCAGAGCACGACGAACGGGTCGGCCGCCCTGCCCGTATTTAATTATCCCATTGTCGATTCCGCCGTGACCAACGGCAGCGGCGCCTATTCCTTTATTGGACGCGCAACCGGATCATATATGGTGGCCATTTCGTCCGATGCATATCAGGCCTATTCGTCTCCACCCATGATGCTGGCGGAGGACACGCTGCTGAGCGCCAACCTCCTTCCCGTCAATGCCACCGGCAGCCTGAGCGGCGTTGTGAGAAGCTACAGCAGTTGCCATTACGTAAACAATGTTCCGCTCTGTACCGGGCTCTTGGTTGCCGTGCCCGGGTGCAGCGTGACCGTTGCGTTCCCTCCGATCTTGTACACGCCGGTTATGGCAAAACGCGCTGCGGCGCTACTGCCGGTAAGTCTCACCGCGATCACCGACAATGGCGGCCATTATTCATTTGCGTCAATCGGCATTGCCTATAACAACCAGCCTATTACCATGACCGCTTCAAAACCGGGTTATAATCAAAAAAGCGCGTCTATTTCTCTTATTGCAACGCCCAACGCGACCCAAAACTTCAGCCTGGAAGTGAGTTATACGAATTCCAACACGATTGAAAAAAACGGTATGCGCTACACGGTTGCAACCGACAAGGCGACCTATAAAGTGACGGATTCGGTTTTTGCGAGGTATTCC
>Ga0182017_10000256_pt1 | contig 41909 bp, 48 predicted proteins | sample 712E3DmetaG_FD_120492 | JGI IMG/M metagenome (GOLD analysis project Ga0182017, IMG submission 120492) | Permafrost microbial communities from Stordalen Mire, Sweden - 712E3D metaG | ecosystem: Environmental > Terrestrial > Soil > Wetlands > Permafrost | place: Sweden: Stordalen | collected... | reverse complement strand
GCTTTCGGAGTGACCGACGAGCAGGAACCCGCCGGGCACCAGGTGGCGCGCCAGCTTATTGACGAGTTCCTCCTGGGTTGGCCGGTCGAAATAGATCATGACGTTGCGGCAGAAGATCAGGTGAAAGGGATCGCGGAACGGCGGCTGACCTTCGAGGAGGTTGAGTTGCTGGAATGTCACCGCGGCCTGGAGTTGGGGCTTGACGCGGTAATTGCCTTCCTGCGGTCCGAACCCGCGCTGGAAATAGGCATGCGCGTAACCCGGTGGGAGTTTGGCCACGATGTCGCCGCCATAGATCGCGGTGCGAGCCTTGTCCAGCACCCGGTGGGAGATGTCGGTGGCCTCGACATGCCAGGGCCAGTGTTGGCTGCGCAGGCACTCGTCGAGGACCATGGCGAGCGAATAGGGTTCCTCCCCGGAGGAGCACGCGGCGCTCCAAGCCTGAAGTCGGGGCCAGCGCTCGGCGGCGAGCCGCGCCAGCATCTCCGGCACGATCTGCGAACGCACGATGTCAAAATGCACGCCCTCGCGAAAAAAGAACGTGTGGTTGGTCGAGATGGCGTCGATCAGGTGCGAAAGCTCCTCCGCGGCTCCGGGCGACTTCAGCAGGTGGCAGTATTCGGTGATCGAAGGGATTTTCGTGGCGCGCAGCCGCTTGCCGACGCGCGCGGTCACCAGTTCCCGTTTGTCCGGACCCAACTGGATGCGACTGCGCTCGTAAACGAGTGCGCGCAGAAAATCGAACTCACTGTCCCTCATGAGGTGTCCTTTCCTATCGGCGCGGGCGTCGCCAGATGAAGGGCCAAGCCGACATTTTTCGGCCCGGTGTCTCCGCGCTAACAGGCGGCAAATTTTTCCCTGCGGTCGGTCTTCCGTTCGCCTCCTGGCACCGCGCACGTCCTTCGAAGCGGCGACGATAAGTTTATTTCACTGAAAGTGAGGAGATTGAGGGCGCCGGCCGAGACATGGCACGCACCTTGCCCTATGTAGCCTCGCATGATCGATCCGATCTTCCAGTCCGACAACTACCAGTTGGCACGGAAGCTCCTCGATGCGGCGGCTCTGCGACAGGAGGCGATCGCATCCAATGTCGCCAACGCCGAGACGCCTGGCTACCGCCGGGTCGACCTTGCCCCGAATTTCGCGGAGCAGCTGCGTGCGTGCGTCGCGAGCGGCGCGCCCACCGGCGCCTTGGAGAATCTCCGGCCCACGCTGGCCGAGGACGCTCATGCCCGCAGCCTGCGCCCCGACGGCAACACCGTCGAGATCGAGAAGGAACTCCTGACCATGAACCAAAACTCCATGGACTATGAGTTCCTCACCGAGGTCGTCTCGCGAGACATCAAACAGCTGAAGATGGCCATTACCGGTCGCTCCTCCTGACCCGGGAGATCGCACCTGCCCTCCACCTCATGAATCTCATCGCTGGCATCGACATTACCGCGGGTGCGCTCGCCGCCCAGAAAACGCGGCTCGACATCATCGCCCAGAACATCGCCAACGCCCAGACCACGCGTACAGCCAAGGGGGGCCCCTATCAGCGCCAAGTCGTCTCGTTTGAAACCGAACTGCTGCGCCATGTCGACGGCGGGGGCGCGCTTCAGAGCGTGCAGGTCAGCGGCATCACGACGGATCCGACCCCCGGTCAGCAGGTGTTCAATCCCCAGCATCCGGATGCCGGCGCCGATGGGCTCGTCACCATGCCCAACGTGAATCTGGCCTATGAGATGGTTGATCTCATCACCGCTTCGCGCGCCTACGAGGCCAATCTATCGATCGTCAAAAATGCGCGCAACCTCGCGCTCAAGACACTCGAGATCGGCAAGTAACACCTTTGGCCCTGGCCACCCCGCCCCATGTCACCCATCGGATCCGTCGGTTCCGCCCTCAACGCCCTTTCCCTGAGCCGGGTCGACCCGCCGCTGTTGAAGCCGTTGACGGGACCGACGCAGCCGTCCGACACCCGTCCGGCTACGGCGGCCGACAGCTTTGGCCACATGCTCGATGGTCTCGCGGCCACGGTGGACGCCAAGGAGGCCCAGGCCGGGGAGATCACGCGCCAGGTGTTGCTCGGCGACTCGGGCCAGCTGCACCAGAGCGTCGTGGCCATGCAGGAGGCCTCGGTCGCGTTTTCCCTGATGATCGAAGTACGCAACAAGCTGGTCGAGTCCTACCAGGAGTTGATGCACATGCAGGTCTGATCCCGATTGATTTTCCCTGATGAAAAAGTTCGCCCAGTCGCTCCTCACCCTCTGGCAGCAACTTGGTCTCAACCAGCGCGTGTCCCTGATCGTGGCCGCGCTGGCGGTCGTGGCCGGCATGGTTGCGCTGGTCGTTTGGTCGCGGCGCCCCGACTATCAGCTGCTCTATGCCCGTTTGGGCGACAAGGACGCGGCGGCCATCATCAGCTATCTGGAGACGCAAAACATCCCCCATCAGGTCACGGCCGGCGGAACCGCCGTCCAGGTGCCATCCGACCAGGTCTACAAGCTGCGCATGGACCTCGCAGGCAAGGGCCTGCCCAGCGGTGATGGCGTCGGCTTTGAGATCTTCGACAAGGGACAATTCGGCCTCAGCGACTTCGTGCAGCGCACCAATTACATGCGCGCCGTGCAGGGAGAACTGGCGCGCACCATCGCGCAATTGTCCGGGGTGCGCTCAGCCCGGGTGATGATCGTGCAGCCCGAAAACCGGCTGCTGCTCACCGACCAGGCCGTGAAACCGACGGCCTCCGTTTTCATCGACCTCGGGGGAGGGCGCCTGGAAATCGACCAGGTCAATGCCATCCGCCATCTGGTCGCCAATGCGGTGCAGGGCCTGCAGCCGGACCAGGTGGCGGTCGTGGACAACCACGGCCGCGTTTTGTCCGAGGATTTGAAACAGGATCCGACCCTGGGCACTGCCTCGTCGCAGATGCGCTTCCGCCAGCAGGTCGAGGACTACCTCAGCCGCAAGGTGGAATCGATGCTGGCGCAGGTCATCGGCCCGGGCAACGCCGTGGTCCGGGTGTCCGCCGACCTTGAGACGGATGCGACCACACTGACGGAGGAGAAATACGATCCCGAGGGTCAGGTGATCCGCAGCCAGACCACCACTGACGACACGACCAGTTCGAGCGAGTCCCGCAATGTGGGTGGCGCAGTGGGCGTGAGCGCCAATGTGCCGGAAAAGTCCGCCAACACGGAGACGGCGCGGCCGGTGTCCAACAGTGAACAGAACCGCAAGAACCGCACTACGACTTACGAAATCAACCGCACGACGACCAACATCACCCGCACCCCTGGGAGCATCAAAAAGGTCTCCGCCGCGGTGTTCGTCGCGATGCGCTCCGCGCCCCCGGCCGCCGGCGCGGCGCGCGGCGCCGCGGAGACCCCGGCCACCAAACGTACGCCCGAGGAGATCGCCGCCCTGCGCCAGGTGGTGGTCAACGCGCTCGGCCTGAAGCTGGCCGCGGGCGAATCGCTCGATTCGCTCGTGACCCTGCAGGAGGTGCCGTTTGCCACCGCCCCGGCTCTGCAGCAGATCGAAACGATGCGGACGGAGGGGCGCTGGCAGACTTGGATCGAGGCCGCTTCCCGTTGGGCCGCCGTCGCAGCCGCTGGCGCGGTGCTGCTGGTTTTCCTGCGTCTCCTGGCCCGCCAGAAGCCGGAACCGGTGCCGATCGAGATGCTGACGCTCAAGGCCGAATCCGCCCGGTCCCTGCAGTCCTCGGACTCCATCACGCCCGAGATGCTCAACGAATTGATCCGGCAGAAGCCGGCCAACATCGGCACCGCCCTGCGCGATTGGATGAGTGCCACGAAGAACTGACCCGGATGACGACCCCGCGCTCCCGATCCTCCCTCCCGGAGCCCAGCCATGCCTGACATCGACTACAGCAAGCTCAACCGCCAGCAGAAGCTCGCCATTTTTCTGATCGTGATCGGACCCGAGGCGGCGGCCGAAGTACTCCGCCAGTTCGATGACAACGACATCGAGGTGCTCTGCCGCGAGATGTCCTCCTATTCGATGGTGTCGGAAAACGTGCAGAAACAGGCGCTGGAGGAATTCGCCGGCATCGTCGCCACCAGCGTCACCTCCTCGTTGGGCGGCATGTCCTATGCCCAGCGCGCTCTCTCCATCGCCAAGGGCGATTACCGGGCTTCCTCCATTCTCGGGCGGGTCGGTCCCGTCGGCACCTCCGTCGAGGTGGTCCAGGATATCAGCGAAATGGAGGGCCGCCAGATCTACAACCTGATCAAGTCGGAACAGCCGCAGACGATCTCGTTCGTTCTCTCCTATCTGGACAACGCCAAGGCGGCCGAGGTGTTCACGCTGCTGAGCCCGGAATTGCGCGAAGAGGTCATCGAGCGCCTCGGCACGATCGAGTCCACCTCGCTCGAACTCGTGGGAAAGATCGTGCGGAGCCTGGGCAAGCATTTTGACAAAAAGGTCCGGCCCGCCTTCCATCGCAGCGGGGGGGTGCGCGCGGTCGCCGGCCTGCTCAACACGCTCGAGAAGGACATGAGCAAGACGCTTCTGGCGCGCCTCGAGGAGCGCAACGCCAACTTGGGCGCCGCGATCCGGAAGAAGATGTTCAGCTTCGAGGACCTCAACCGCCTCCAGGCGGTCGATCTGCAGCGCGTGCTCCGCGAGGTCGATTCCAACAACCTGGCGATCGCCATGAAATCCGCCAGCGAGACCCTGCGGGACAAGGTCTACGGCTCCCTCTCCAAGCGCGCCGCCGAAAGCCTCAAGGAGGAGATCGACATGCTGGGGCCGGTCCGGCTCAAGGACGTCGAGGGCGCGCAGGACGTCATCATCCAGACCGTCCGCCGTCTCGAGGAGGAGGGCTCGATCTCGTTGGAAAACGAAACCCAGGCGGTGGTCAGCTGACGCCATGGCCTTCCACAAACTCATCGCTTTCGACCGTCGCCTGGCCGGCTTCTTTCTGCCGGGGGCCCCTGGCCGGATGTACAACGAGGCCGAGCTTTCGGCCCGGTTGCATGAGGCCTACCAGCGCGGGGCCAATGAGGCCCGCGCCGCCTCGGAGCATCAGTGGGTGGAGATGCGCGCCGAGATGGAACGGCTCAGCCGCGACCTGTTCGAACGGCTCTCCGCGATCGAGCCCGCGCTGGTGGCGCAGTTGCGCGAAGTGCTGCCGGGCTTGGCGGTGGAGATCTCCCGCCGGCTTCTCGCCGGTTATGAACCGTCGCCCGAGGTCGTCGAACGCCTTTGTGTGGACGCCCTTGAACAGCTTTTCCCGGAACGCGAGGGGCTCGAATTATGCCTCAGTCCGCGTGACGCCGAAATGCTGGCCCGCATTAATCCCGACTGGCTCAAGCGGTATCCCGGGCTCCGCATGCGCGCGGACGCCGCGCTGTCTCCGGGCGACTGCCAGGTGCGCAGCCGTTTCGGACTCACCGACGCCCGCCAGGAAACCAAGCTCGCGGCCCTGGAGCGCAGCCTCACCGGCACATGAACACTGTCCTGACCAGGCCAACTCGCAGCGACGTCCTGGAGCCCCGCGCCGGTCCTTGGACCCAGGTCGATGGCCTGACGGTCAACGTCACTTTCTGCGTGAACCCAGCCCAACGGGGCGGGGGCGAGTGGGCCGAACCTCCGGGCGGAGATGACGATCTGCTCGACGAAGTGGCCCTCCGTTATTCGGACATTGAAACCGGCGGTTCCGCCGCGGCGCCGGCCCGACGGCTGGCTGCCTTCCATTTCTCGCCATGACACCTGCTGTTGCACCGATGATCGAAGTTCTCCGCACGCAGGTGCGGCACCTGCCGTCCGTGCAACGCGTGGGCGCCGTCACGGGTGTGGCTGGACTCATCATCGAGTCGGAGGGGCCGAACGTCGGTTTGGGGGAGCTGTGTCTATTGCGGTCGCCGCGCACGAGTTTCAGCCTCCGGGCCGAGGTGGTGGGTTTTCGCGAACACCGGGTGTTGTTGATGCCGTTGGGGGACACCGCGGGATTGCATGTCGGCTGCGAGGTGGCCGCCGCCGAGCGGCCGCCGCTGCCGCGCCCCGGTCCCGAATTGCTCGGCCGGGTGCTCGATGCCTTGGGCCGGCCGTTTGACGGCCGCGGTCTGCTCCCGGTCTCCCGGAACGCCACGCCGAACAGCACCCCGCCGCATCCGCTGCGCCGGGACCGCATCAGCAAGGCCTTGCAGACGGGGGTGCGGGCGATCGACACGTTCATTCCGGTCGGCCGAGGCCAGCGCCTGGGTCTGTTTGCGGGATCAGGCGTGGGCAAGTCGACGCTGCTGGGCATGATCGCCCGCGGTGCCGCGGCCGATGTCGTCGTGGTGGGGTTGGTGGGTGAACGCGGACGCGAGGTGAGGGAATTTGTAGAAAAGGACCTGGGCCCCGAGGGCATGCGCCGCTCGGTCGTCGTCGTCGCCACCTCCGACACCCCGGCGCCGTTGCGGCTGCGCGCGGCGTTCACGGCTACCGCCATCGCCGAGGCCTATCGGGATGAGGGCAAACATGTTCTGTTGATGATGGACTCGGTGACGCGCTTTGCCATGGCCCAGCGCGAGATCGGCCTGGCCATCGGCGAGCCGCCCGCCACGCGCGGCTATACCCCGTCGGTGTTTGCGTTGCTGCCGCGGCTGCTCGAGCGGGCCGGCACGGGCGAAACCGGCTCCATCACCGGCCTCTACACGGTGCTGGTGGAGGGTGACGATCTCAACGAACCCGTGACCGACGCGGTGCGCGGCATCCTGGACGGCCACCTGGTGCTGTCCCGCACCCTGGCCAACTTCAACCACTATCCGGCGATCGATGTGCTGGAGAGCGTCAGCCGGCTGTCGCCGGACATCTGCACGCCGCCGGAGATCGCGCTGGCGGGGCGGGCCCGGGAGTGTCTCGCGCTTTTCCGCAAGAACGAGGATCTCATTTCGGTCGGCGCCTATCAGAAGGGCGCCAGCCCCGCGGTCGACGATGCAATCGTGCGCCAGGAACCGTTGCGGCGATTCCTGCGCCAGGGGGTGAACGAACTCACCGACCGCGCGGAGAGTTTTGCGCATCTCGGAGCCATCTTCCCATGAAACGCTTTCGTTTTTCCCTGCGACCGGTGGCGGTGCTGCGGGCCCATCGCGAGCTGCAGACGCGCGAGGCTTTCGGCGTGGCGGTCGGTGCGCTGGCCGCCGCCGAGCGGGCCCTGGCGGCCACCGTGGCCCGGCTCCGGGAATTGGAGGCCATGGGGGTGGCCAGCCGCCGGGACCGGTTCCGCGCGGGGGAGGCGACGGCTTTTCAGCATGCCTACCAACGTGCCTGTGCCAACGCCGCCGAGACCGAACAGCGAGTCGTGGCCGCCCGGGCCGAGTTGCAGCGCCGCCGCGCCGAATATCTCGAGGCCTACCGGCAGATGAAGGTCGTCACGCGCTTGGAAGAGAAGGCCCGTGGCGCCCACCGCCGGGAAATCGCGCGGCTGGAACAGCTGGAACTCGATGAAATCGCCAGCCTGCGGGCCGGCCGTCTGCCTGTCCTCGCATGAACGCCCCATCCAAACTCTCGCTCGTGACCGCGGTGGCCGGCGTCCTCGCCGGGGTCGGTATCGGCGCCGCCACGCTCTGGCGGGCGGCGGATCTCACCGTGGCCCAAGTGGCCGCCGCCCGGCACAAGCCGGAAACCGCGGCCGCTGCCGCCCGGAATTGGGACTTTTGGAGCATCGAGATCGACAATCTGGCCTCGGAACTGAAGGAGGAGAAGGGCCGCCTGCGCCAGCAGGCCGAGCTGATTGACCAGCGCGCGGCCCGCCTCGCCACGGAGCAGCAGGAACTCGACAAGGTCCGCCAGGACCTCGAGACGTTGCGCAAGGAGATCGCGGAGCGGGTGATCGAGATCGATACCGCCGAGGCGAAGAACCTCCGCACGCTCGCGCAAACCTATTCCGGCCTCACTCCAACCGCGGCGGTCACCGTCATTCGGGAGATGGATGATGTCACCGTCGTCAAGATCCTCTCCCTCATGAAACCGGACACGGTCGCAGCGATCTTCGAGGAAATGAGCCGGACAAAAAGCGCCGACGGCACGCTCGCCCGCCGGGTGGCCGTGCTGTCGGAAAAGCTCCGCCTGAGCAGTCCCAAGAAATCCTCGAGCTGACTCCACTTTCGCCCTGTCGCGCCAGGGAGGGCGCGGCTCGCAGTCCAAGGATGGAAGCCCCCCCCATGAATTGCTCCCTTCCTTCCCTCCCTTCGGATTCCAACTTCACTGCTGGAGGCGAAAAGGCCTCCCTGACCCCGGCCGTGGTGAGCGCGCTGCTCGGATCCCTGCCGGGAACGGCCGGTGCCGATGGCGCCGATCCGACCACCTCGGGGTTCAAGCAGATCATGTCGACTGCGGCTGGACTCGCGGCGGACCACCGGACGACCTCGGGCGACCCGATGCCCGCCAGTCGCATTCTGGCGGCACTCGGCAAGGCGCGATGGCAGAAGCGCGCCGGCGATACTTCGCCCGGGGTCGATCCCACGATCGCCGGAGCCGGCGTTCTGGGGTGGACGCCACCGCTGACGCCGACCGACCCGTCCCCAACTGGGGAAGCAACCACGGAGGTTGAAACACCGTCGCTCCTGGGCGAGAGCCCCGGTCTCGGGAGAATCGGCGGAACGACCGCGGGCGCGCCGACATCGATTCTGCGTTCCTTAGCGACCTTCGATCGGACCTTGAATCCGGGATCGGTCGCGACGACGCCCGATCAGCACGAAAACGAGGCTCCGCCTTCCCTTGCGTCCGCCCTTGCGACAGTGGGTCCAAGGCTGGCCTCCACCACAACCGACGCCGACGGGGCACAAGATGCTCCGGCCCTGAGGGCGACGGGTCTCCCGGGTTTCTGTGCCGCCGCACCCGCAGCGACCGATGCAGCTGGCAGCGCGATTCCGACGCTGAACGGCGGCAAAATGGACAAGGCCGGCGACGAAGCGCAGACCGCCATCCGCTGGGACCATGCCCCTTCGGCAGCGACAAAAACGGGATCGTTCGATCAGGGCAGTCCGATGCAATCGGCGCAGTTCGGGCATCCGCTTCGAGCCGCGATTGCGGGCGCAGGCGACGAGAATCGGCTTTCGGCGACGCCAGGACTGTCGGCGGATTCCAATCTTGCGGTCCCAATTGCCGGCGGGGCGAACCGGCCTCCGGTGGCGCCCCATCTGGCCTTGGGTGGCAATACCGCAGTCGCGACTGCCGACGAGGCCAATCGTGCTCCGGTGGCCATTCCGTCGTCGTTGCCAGCCGAAACCATCTCCCAGACGATCGGCAACGCGATCGCGACCTCGGATGCATCCACGACCGAGACGGAGACGACGGTGTTGCGCTCCGATGCCGACCGCCCGGTCTTGGTCGCGACAGATTTCCAACCGCCCACCGAAGCCAAAAACGGGCCGCACGCGACGGAGCAGGAAAAATCTGCCGTGTCCCGCGGGATCGCGGGCGGCGGTTCCAGTCCAGCCGGAATCCGGGTTGGAAAAAAAATTCTATCTTCAACACTGCAAGCAGTTAGGAGCACAGAGTCGAACGTTGGCACCGGCGTTGCTAAGTCTGTGACCGGCATGTCCTCTGAATCCCTTGATGACCGTGCATCTGCCCCGATCGCGATTTTGCCATCACTGGCCGTGCCGGACTCGACGGGATTGGCGTCGCAACCGGCGACCGACGCTCCGGCCCCGGGCACGCCCTCTGCGGTCGCCCAGCAGACGGTTGCCACCGTGCTCACGCTCCTCGACGCCCAGGAAGCCCGTGGCCACTCGACGGCGCGAAGCGTGAACCTGCAGTTTCGGTTTGGACAGGCTGACCTTACGGTACACGTGGAGTTACGGGCGGGCGAAGTTCATGCCCAATTCCGCACGGATTCGGCGGAACTCCGAACAGCTCTGGCCCAAGAATGGCAGACGGTCGTTTCTCACGGAACCGGCTCGGCGTTCCGTCTGGCGGCCCCGGAATTCCTCCCGGGCACCGCATCGATGTCCGGGACCACTTCGCATTTTTCGGGAGAGAACGCCCCGCGGCAGCAGTCCAACGCGCAGACCCACGAGCGTCCCCTCGCCACTGAATCCGGCAACTCCGGACGGACTGGCGCCCAGGCCCGCACGGTTTCGGTCGCTTCTTCTCCGGCCCCGAATCTCAACGGCGCCGTCCACCTTAACGCTTTTGCCTGATTCCCATGCAAGTCACCAGTGCTACCACTACCAATAACTCCGCTTTGTACGCGACGCTTTCGGGTGCGAACTCGGCGACCGCTCGCACGGCCAAACAGACGCTGACGTCCCAGGATTTCATGCAGCTCCTGGCCACGCAGATGCAGAACCAGGATCCGATGCAGCCGATGGAGGACACGGCGTTCATCGCCCAGATGGCCCAGTTTTCCTCGCTGCAGCAGAGCAGTGAGATGGTCACGCAGATGACCCAATTGCAGGCCAGCCAGCAGCAAATGGCCGCCAACAGCTACCTCGGCCGGCAAGTCACCTTGATTGACGGGGCCGGCAAAACCGTCACCGGAACGGTCAGCGCGATCGATACCTCCGGCTCGGCGCCGCAGCTGGTCGTCAACGGCGCGAACTATCTCTTGAGCATGGTGCAGCAGGTCGCACCCGCCGCCGGCTAGCCGCAACCGGCCCGCCGCCTTTCTGCAGATTTTAACCTCAAACTCCCATCCGCTATGCCACTTATCTCAACACTCACCACCGGGGTCAGCGCTTTGCGCAGTTTCAGCAAGGGCCTCGAAGTGATCGGCAACAACATCGCCAACGTCAACACCACCGGATTCAAAAGTTCCAGCGTCAGCTTTGCGGATACGTTCAGTGACACGTTGCGCGCCTCGGCGCCGTCCACCGGCACCACCTCCGACCAGTCGGCGGTGCAGGTGGGCACCGGCGTGCAGGTCGCCAGCATCAAGGCGAGTTTCACCCAGGGCGCGCTCACAAGTACGGGCAACACCACCGATCTCGGCATCTCCGGCAACGGCTTCTTCATCGTGAAGGATGGCTCCGGTAACCAGTTTGCCACCCGCGATGGCGAGTTTCGCATCGACGACAAGGGGTACATTGTCACCTCCGATGGCTACAAAGTGCAGGGGCTCACCGGCGGCTCGCAAGCGACACCGGTCACCGATGCCAGCACCGTGGGCAACCTCCAGATCGGCCAGAACATCCCCACCGGCCTGCAACTGCAATCGGTCAGCATCGATACCGGTGGCAACGTCCTGGAATCCTACTCGGATGGCACCACGGCGGCGACGAATCGCGTGCTGCTCCAGAATTTCTCCGATCCGTCCGCTTTGATGAAGCAGGGCAGCAGTTTGTACACCGGCCTGCAAGCGGCAGGACCCATCAGTGGCTCATCCGGGCTTGTGCTGGGCGACGTGACCAACGGCTCCAATGATCCGGGAAAAAACGGCCTGGGGCTCGTCCAATCCGGGACGCTCGAACAGTCCAACGTCGATCTGGCCCAGCAATTCTCCGACCTGATCACCATCCAGCGCAGCTTCCAGGCGGGTTCGCGCCTGATCACCGTGTCCGACACCGTGCTGGAGGACATCGTGAACCTGAAGCAGCGGTAAGCTGCGGCCCGGTCCATCCCTCGCGCCATGCCCCCTCCCGCCAAACCAGGAGCCAAGGAGCCCGCCGCGGCCGCCGCACCGGCCGCAGCCGCGCCGGAAAAGCCACCCGCGGCCGAGAAGGAGGCGCACGCGCCATCTCCGGCCGCATCGCGTTTTAATGTGTTGGCGTTGGTTCCCGCCCTGATGGCCGTCGTGCTTGCGCCGGCGGCCAGCTGGGCGGTTGCCGAGTTCGTCCTCCTCCCGCGCCTGCAGAAAAAGTTGGCGGCGCCGCCGCCGGCCGAGGCCGCCGCGGCCGCCACACCCGCCGCCGCCAGCGAAGGGGGCGAAAACAAGGCCCATGGCGGCAAGGAGGGCGGAGCCGCCAACGCTGTCTATGAATTCCCCAACGTCGTGGTCAACCTCGCCGGCACCATGGGCACCCGTTACCTCAAGACGACGTTCGTCGTCACCGGCGCGGATGCCAACATCAAGTCGGCCTTCGAGGCGAACAAAGCGCGGCTCACCGATATCACGCTCAGCGTGCTGTCCTCGCTCACTCTGGCCGATCTGGAGGAACCGGGCGCCAAGAACGTCCTGCGGGAAAAACTGGTCAGCGCCTACAACCAGGCGCTGGGCCACCGCGTGGCCGACCAGGTGTATTTCTCCGACTTTGTCATCCAGTGACCTGACTCTGCGCCTGCCTCCGCATGCCTGACGAGCCCCCCAAACCCGCAAGTGAGTTTCTCGACCAGTCCGAGATCGACAAACTGCTGGCTCAGACCGTCGAACAACGGCAGAGCACTGGGCAGCAACTGATCCGGTCCGACGGCCGGCGCGTCAACCTGCAGGCGTCGCAGAAGATCGAGGCTTACGACTTCCGCAACCCCGTTTTCCTTTCCGAAGTGGAGCTGCGCCGCCTGCGCCTGCTTCACGAGGACTTCATTCGTTATCTCAGCGCGCGGCTCTCCCTGTTTCTGCGCATGGAGTTCGGGCTGAAAATGGCCAAACTGACCACGGTCACGTATGCCAAATTCACCGACGGCCTGCCGAGTCCTACGCATCTGTGCCTCTTCAAGGTCGAGCCCCTCATCGGGGTGGGCATCCTCGACATCAATCCGCGCCTCGCGCTCACCATCGCCGACCGCCTGCTGGGCGGCCGCGGCCATTCGGTGAAGGCCGAGCGATATCTGACCGAGATCGAAGTCGCCCTGCTCGAGGATATCATCAACATCCTGCTCGAGGAATGGTGCAACCAGTGGAAGCTCGAACAGGACCTGCATCCGCACATCATCGGCCACGAGAACAACGGGCGATTCCTCCAGACTTCCCCCAAGGATGCCATCGTGTTGGCGATGAGCCTCGAGGTGAGCTTCGGCGACTGTTCCGAGCAGATGCAGATCGGCCTGCCGTACTACACGATCGAGCCGTTGGTGAAGAAAATGCAGGCGCGCCGCCAGAAGGACACGGTCATCACCTCGGTCGAGAAGCGCGCCGCCTGGCAAAGGACCTACGATCAGATCGCGGTGCCCGTACGGGCCGAGTGGGAGGCTTGCGAGATCTCGCTGCGCGAGATTTCCAGCCTGCGCGTCGGTGACGTGCTGGAGTTGCCGTCAGCTTTGTTCGACCGGACGCAGGTACTGCTCAACGGCGTGCCGAAGTTCGTTGGCACGGTGGGTCTGGATACCGATCGCGTCGCCGTGCAGCTGACCCGGAAGATTTTGTCCCCCGAGGAGGAGAGCGCTCATGCCAAATCCGATGGAAGAAAAGACTCTTGATATCGTGCTCGACGTGAAGGTGAAGGTGACCGTCCAACTGGGCTCCTGCCAGTTGCCGATGCGCGAAGTGCTCGAGCTGACCCCTGGCTCGGTCGTGCAACTCATGCAGCACGCCAGCGATCCCGTCGGCCTGTACATCAACGACAAACTGGTGGCCTATGGCGAAGTCGTCGTGGTCGAGGACAACTTCGGCATCAAGATCACCGAACTGGTTGGCAGCACGCCCGCATGAGGAACCGGCGCATCTGGCTGGTGGCGCTGCTCGTCCTGGGATGCCTGGGACCGGCGGCGCTGGCGAAGGAGGAGGTCCTTTACCCGCGGGGAGCCGGACCCGGTCGGGCCTCGGAGGAGGCGCGGCCGGCGCCAAGCGCCGTCGTGGTCTTCGTGGTGGCCGCTTGCGCCGGAGTCGGCGGGTGGCTGATCTGGCAGGGACGCCGCCGTTCCGGCGCGGGCGTCGCGGCGGCGGGCCGCAAGCTGGCCGTGGCGGAAACGCGTTCGCTCGGGAGCCGGCAGTATCTGGTGGTGGCCACCTACGGGGAGAAGAAATTCCTGCTCGGGGTGTGTCCGGGCCGAATCAACCTGCTGACGTCGCTCGAAGACGACCGGCCGAAAACGCCATGAAGTGGCTCTGGTATGTCCTTTTTGCCGTGCTGGCGGCCGCGGTGGCGGTCTGTCCGGCGGCGGCGCAGACGAACGCCCTGCCGGCACCGGCGGCGGTCACGGCCCCCGCGGCGGCGGCCAAACCGGCCGATCCGCTGCGCCTGACCATCGGCTTGGAGGGAGCGGAGCGTCCCGCCCAGATGAGCGTCGCCGTGCAGATCGTGGTGATCATGACGCTGCTGACGCTCGCGCCGTCGATCGTGCTGCTCATGACGAGCTTCACCCGGATCGTGATCGTGCTCGGTTTCGTGCGCTCCGCCCTCGGTGTGCCCAGCACGCCTTCGAACCAGATCATCATCGGGCTCTCGCTGTTCCTGACCTTTTTCATCATGGGTCCGGTTTTCGACCGCATGCACAAAGAGGCGCTCGTGCCGTATCTCGACGGCCGGATCACCGCCACCGCGGCGTTGGAACAGGCCTCGCAGCCGCTGGAGCAATTCATGCTGAAGCAGACGCGGACCCGCGATCTGGAATATTTCCTTGAACTGGGCGGCTTTGGACCGACCGCGGTCAAGGATCTGCCGATGCGCGTCGTCATCCCGGCTTTCATCATCAGCGAGCTGCAGACCGCGTTTCAGATGGGTTTCCTGCTGTTCTTGCCGTTCCTCGTCATCGATTTCCTCGTTTCGTCCGTCCTGATGGCCCTGGGCATGATGATGATGCCGCCCAACGTCGTCTCGCTGCCGTTCAAACTGCTGCTGTTTGTCCTCGTCGACGGCTGGCACCTCATCGTCCGTTCCCTGGTGCAAAGCTTCACCCAGTGACCCGCGGTCTTTCCTCGGATGAATCCGGAAGTCGCCATCGATTTGTTCAAAAACACGATCCTCTTCGCCTTGTATATGCTGGCGCCGTTTCTCGTCGTCATGTTGGTCGTCGGCCTGCTGGCCAGTCTTTTACAGTCGGTGACGAGCATCCAGGAGCAGACGCTGACGTTCACCCCGAAGCTGGTCGCGCTCGCGATCCTGGCGATTCTGCTGACGCCGTGGCTGTTGCGCTCGCTGACGGAGTTCACGATAGCGACGTTCACCCGTATGCCCGGGCTGGCCCATTAGCCAGCGGGCCCGGTCGCCGCGCGTCCCGGCATGAGTATCGAATACCTGCTCACGTGGATGATGGTGTTTTTGCGCGGGCTCGGCGTGGTTCTATTGCTGCCGAGTCTGGCGAACCAATCGCCGCCGACGACCATACGGGTGGGGCTCGCCGCGGGTCTCGCGACCCTGCTCGCAGGGGTCATGCCCATGGCCCGGCTTCCCGGGGACCTCTGGCTTTTGGTCTTCGCGGCCGGGGGTGAGGTGCTGTTGGGATTGGCCATGGGGTATGTCGTCCGCCTGTCTTTCTCGGCGATCGAGATGGCCGGGCGGATGATCTCCTCCGAGGTCGGATTGGCGGCGGCGCCGGGTTTCGACGCACCGCAGAGCGCAAGCGAGCCCCTGGCGGCCTTTTTGTCCGCCCTGGCGGTTGTGCTGTTTTTTCTGTTTGACGGCCACTTGGCGGTGATCGGGGCCTTTGCGCGAAGCTTCAGCCTGGCGGCCCCGGGTCACCCGGCGCTGGGCGCAGGCGCGGCGACCCTGCTGGTGCGCACCACCAGCCATGCCATCGAACTCGGGGTGCGCATTGCGGCGCCGTTCATCGCCCTGAACTTCCTCGTGACACTGGCCTTTTCGGCCCTCGGGCGCGCCGTGCCGAGGACGGGTGTGTTCGTCTTGAGTTTTTCGGCGCGCGTACTCGGCGGCATCGCGTTGTTGAGCGGCGCGGGGGCGTTGTTGGGGCGGTATCTCTTTGCCGAGTTCTCAGACCTGCCCTTTCGGGCTCTGCAGTTGCTGACAACGCGTTGACCCCTGAGGGAATCCCGCCGCCTGCCGGCAATTTTTTCCTTCGGATTCAGCACGTGCCGCCAGGTTGGCTCCGGTTTCGACGGGGAATCCGGGATAATATGTTTAATTCATTGGCGTTTCATCACTAGCGGAACGATGGCGGCCGTTGGCATCGGCGTTGCTTGAATGCTCGCGAACCCCATGGCTGAGCGCGACAACGAGCAAAAAACGGAGCAGCCAACCGAACGCCACCTGACTGAGGCGATGGAGCGCGGCATGTTCGCGAAGGCGCCCGAATTGCAGGTCACGATCCTGCTGGCCGCGGCGCTGGGGGCGCTCGCTTTTACCGCACAGTCCAGCGCGCAGGGCGTCGCCGAGTACGCCATCTCCATCTTCGACCGTTTTGCGACCACTGCGGTCGAGTTGACCACGATCCCGGGATTGCTTGGCGCTGCGTTTCTGACGGTCGGCAAGGCGGTGCTGCCGGTCCTGCTGGCCTGCGTGGGCGCGGCCCTGCTGGCTGGGGGTTTCCAAAGCGGCTTCCAGCTTACGCCGAAGGCCTTTGAAGTGCGGTTTGATCGGCTCGATATCGCCGCGGGTTTTGGCCGCGTGTTTTCCAAGTCTTTGTGGGTCCACACCGGCCTCGATTTACTCAAGTTGTTCGCTATCGGTTTCGCGCTCTACTTGGGCGCGCGCACGCTGCTGACCGACCCGCTCTTCACCGCCCCGGTTGAATCCGCCTATCTCGCCCAGTTCCTCAACCGCGCCGCGCAGGAATTCTTTGGGCGCCTGCTGTTTGCCCTCGGGCTGATCGCCGCGATCAGCTACGCCTACGAGAAATTCAAGAACTCGCGCGAGCTGATGATGTCGCGCGACGAGATCAAGCAGGAACGCCGCAACTCCGAGGGTGACGCGCTGATCAAGTCCACCCAGCGGCGGCTCGCCCGCCGCTTGCTGCAGAAGCAGATGCTCTCCGCGGTGGCGACGGCGGACGTGGTGGTCACCAACCCGACCCACTACGCCGTGGCGCTCAAATACGAACGCGGCACGGACCGGGCCCCGGTCGTGCTGGCGAAGGGCGAGAACCGGTTTGCGCGGCGGCTCCGCGCGATCGCGGAGGAGCACGGCGTACCGACGGTCGAGAACAAGCCGGTCGCCCGCCTGCTGTTCGCGCTCGGCCGGGTGGGGGAGGCGATTCCGCCCGAGCTCTACCAGGCCGTGGCCGAGATTCTCAGCGTGGTCTATCGCACGCACCGCTATTACTTCCACCGCCTCAAAGCCCGCCGTCTGGAGGGGGCCGCCTGATCCATGCCGGTTTCCTCTTCCAGCCCCATCAACCGTTTGCTGCAGCGCGCCGACCTGATCCTGACGTTCGCGCTGTTCGGCACGATCCTGCTCCTGGTGCTGCCCGTGCCGCCGTTCATGCTCGACGGCCTGCTCGCGCTCAACATCGGCCTGTCGCTGCTCGTTCTGCTCGGCATCATTTATGTCAAGGATCCCCCGGAATTCTCCGGTTTTCCCACGATCCTGCTCGGCCTCACTCTTTTCCGGCTGGCACTGAACATCAGCTCGACGCGCCAGATCCTGATCCGGGGCTACGCCGGTCACATCATCGACTCGTTCGGCCACTTCGTCATCCAGGGCAATTACATCGTCGGAGCTGTCGTCTTCCTGATCCTGGTGGTGATCAACTTCGTGGTGATCACGAAGGGCGCGGGCCGCATCGCGGAGGTGTCCGCCCGCTTCACCCTCGACGCCCTGCCAGGCAAGCAGATGGCCATCGATGCCGAGCTCAATTCCGGCATTATTGACGAGGCCGCAGCCACCGCCCGCCGCGTGAAGGTGCAGAAGGAGGCGGACTTTTACGGGGCGATGGACGGCGCGTCGAAGTTCGTCCGGGGCGACGCGATCGCCGGCATCCTGATCATGCTGGTCAACGTCATTGGCGGTTTCGCCATTGGCGTCTTCCAGATGGGTCTGTCGCTGGCCGAATCGCTGCAGAAATTCACGCTGCTCTCCATCGGCGACGGCCTGGTATCGCAGATCCCTGCGCTGATCGTCTCCGTCGGCGCCGGTATCCTGGTGACCCGCGCCTCGGAGAACGCCAACCTCGGCACGCAGATCGCCGGCCAGTTGCTGCGCTATCCGCGCGCCTTGGGACTCGCGGCCGCCTGCCTTGCCGTGTTCGGCCTCATGCCGGGCATGCCGGCCGTGCCGTTCCTCGCGCTGGCCGCCGGAGCCGGTTTCCTGGCCCGGACGCTTAAGGGGATCGAGACTGCCCCGAACGCCGCCACGCCCGCGAATGCGCGGGCCGCGGGCCGGCCGGGTGGCGCCAGAGGGACGGACACAACACCGGCGGCGGGGACCACGACGGGCACGCCGGCGAACGAGGACGTGCGCAAGCTGGTCGATGTCGATGTTTTTGCGATCGAAATCGGCTACGGGTTGCTCAGCCTCGCCGACGCCAAGGCCGGCGGCGATTTGCTCGGGCGCGTCACCGGGGTGCGCAAGACCCTGGCGCGGGAGAAGGGCATCGTCGTGCCGCCGATTTCAGTGCGCGACAACCTGGAGTTGGAGTCGCAAGAATATCGTTTTCTGCTGCGCGGCAAGACGGTCGCGCGCGGGCGCCTGGTGCCCGGCCGCTGGCTCGCCATGAACGTCACGGGGAGCGATCGGAAGCTCCACGGGATTCCGACCCGCGAGCCCGTCTTCAACATCGAGGCGGTCTGGATCGACGATGCCGAGAAGAAGACCGCTGAGATGAACGGTTTCACCGTGGTCGATCCGGCCTCGGTCCTCGTCACTCATCTTTCCGAGACGCTCAAGACCCATGCTTTTCTCCTGCTCGGCCGGCAGGACGTGCAGGCGCTGATCGATCATCTCAAGCAGACGCACCCGGCGTTGATCGCCGAACTCCTGCCCGATCTGGTCAGCATCGGCGTCATCCAGCGCGTCCTGCAGAACCTCCTGCGCGAGAACGTCGCGGTCCTCAATCTCCCCCTGATCCTCGAAGGCATTGCCGATTTCGCGCCGCTGTCGAAAAACCCCGACGATCTCTCCGAACTCGTGCGCCGGCGCCTGAGTCTCTATTTCGTGCCGGAGTATGAGTCCCGCCCCGGCTTCATCAAGGCGGTCACCCTCGATCCGAGGCTGGAGCAGACGCTGGCGGGAAAGATCCACCGTTCGCCGACCGAAGTAGGCCTGGCGTTGGATTCCGTCACCGGCCGCCATCTGCTCGAGGAGACGACCCGCCGGGTCAACGATCTGATCCAGCAGGGACTGCCGGCGGTGCTCGTGGTTTCCGCCGAAACGCGGCTCGCGCTGAAACGGTTCCTCGAACCGTCGTTTCCCCGGTTGGTCGTGCTCGCCTTCCAGGAGATTCCGTCTGCCACGGAGATCGAAAACGCCGGCATCGTGCCGCTGCCGGCGCACCTCGCCCGGATGGAGGTTCCGCTCAAAGCCGCTGCCTGACCGCCATGCCCGACGCTGCCTGCTACAAATTCACCGTCGCCTCGGCCGAACAAGCCGCGGCGCTCATTCGCGAGCATCTGGGGCCGACCGCGCGTGTCCTGTCTGTGCGCACGGTGGAGGCCGCCGGCCTGCGGCGCCTGTGGGCCGCTCCGCGTCTCGAAGTCATTGCCCAGATCGATCCTCCGGTCGCGCCGGCCGAGGCGGTGGCAGCCGTGGAAACTCCTCCTCCGCCACCGTCGCCGGAGGCAGAGCCCTCGGGCGTCGGCGAGGAGGCGGCCACCACGCCGCGATTGCGCACGGTGGCCCTGCCCAAGTCGCTGCCGGACCTGCTGCGCCGCTCAGGTCTGACGGAAACCGCGCTCGGCTATCTGCAGACAATGCCGGCCTGGAGCGAATTGCAGACGAAGCCGCTCCACGAAGCGCTGGCCGACGCCGGCCGGTGCCTGCGCCAGGGCGGACAAAAACGCCCGCTGGCGGCACCGCTGTCCCGCGCGGCGTTCTTTGGCCCGCCGGGAGCCGGCCGCACCACGGCCCTGTGCAAATGGCTCGGGGTTGAAGTCTTCCGCCGTGGGCGGAGCGGGCACGTTGTCCTGGCTGAGTTCGAGCGACCGAACACGCCTGGGCCGCTGCCGATCTTCTGCGAGGCCTTGGGGATTCCGCTGGCGCACTATCCGGCCACCACCCAGCCGGCCACGTCGGGCGGATTCGTCTATGTCGATTTGCCGGGCCTGTCGTTGAGCCATCCCTCCGAAAACGCCGCGATCACCGATTTTCTGGACCGGGAGCAGATCGGGCAGCGCGTGCTTGTTCTCAACGCAGCGTATGACCACGCGATTCTGCGAGCGGCTTACGGCATCGGCCGGGAGATGCGGGCGACCCATGTGGTGTTCACCCATCTCGATGAAGTGCCGCAATGGGGTCGGCTGTGGGATTACCTTTTCGACGGCGGCATCGCCCCTCTCTTCCTCGCCACCGGACCTTCGCTGACCGGCGATTGCGAAGAAGAGGTCCAGGAAACGCTCCTGCGCCGCACGCTACCTTATGCCGAACCCGACGGTTGTGCCGGACCGGGCGGCGATTTTGCCGCGGAATCCCATCGGGAGAGCAAGGAGGCCGCCTGACCATGAAATTCATCTTCCTCCTGGGTGGTCTGCTCGGGTTCCTCTGCGCCGCCGGCGCCGGTTGGTGGGCGGGCCGCACTTCCGACCGCGTGCTGCTCGATGCGGCGGTCGGCACCCTCATCGGCGCGCTGCTTTTCCGCTGGTTCTGGACGGTGCTGCTTGGGGCATTGCGCCAGACCCTCGCCGCGCGCCAGCAGGCCGCCGCCGCTGCTGCGGCCGCTGCCAACAGCAAAGCCAAGCCATGATAACCCCGCCCCTTTGAATCTATGAACACAACCGCCGTCATCTCCAACGGCACGGATGCCTCGCCCGCCGCCGCCTGGCGCGCCTACTCGGGTGTTTCCTCCAGCGAAATCGATGAAAAGGATTTGATCGAACGCTATCTCCCCTTGGTCCGCAATGTGGTCGACCGGATCAAGCTCACCCTGCCATCCCATGTGGACGTCGACGATCTCTACAGCGTTGGCGTCACGGGTCTCATTGCCGCGGTGCGTCGCTACGATCCCGAACAAGGGAGGACGTTCACCAGTTATGCGGCGACGCGGATCCGCGGGGCCGTGTTGGACGAATTACGCCGGCTGGACTGGTGTTCACGGCGTGTCCGCGCCCGCGCGCGCAAGCTCAAGGACACCATCAACGACTTGGAACAGCGTCTCGGCCGCACCGCCACCGAAGACGAGATCTGCGAGGAACTGGATCTGACCCCCAAGGAATACGCCAAATGGCTTGAGGAAGTGCAGCCGGTGACCTTTGTGGCGCTGGACCAGCATATGCATGACGAGGATTCCGAAGGAGCGTCGCTCCATGAACTTCTGCCGGATGAATCGAATGTGACGGGCCGGGACAATCTGGAAAAGGAGGAAACGATGCAGATCCTGGCTCAAAGAATCAGCGAACTGCCCGATATACCCAGAAAGCTCTTGGGCATGTACTATTTCGAAAACATGCGTCTGGCCGAGATCGCCGCGGTCTTTGGCCTGACGGAATCACGCATTTGCCAGATTCATTCGCAGACAATCCTGGGTCTGCGGGCCTATCTGAATCGCGCCCGCTCCCGCTAAACTGGGCTGTTTCCTTCCCGCATGCTCATCCTCATCGGTGTCCTGGTCGTCTTCGGCTCCGTGCTCGGCGGGTTCATGCTGGCCGGAGGCAAACCGATTGTCCTGCTCCATGTCTCGGAGTTTGTGGTGATCCTCGGTGTCGCCGCCGGCGTGCTCGTCATCGCCAGCCCGGCGCACATCCTGAAAGAGATCGTCCACAAGATGAAAGCGGCGGTGATGAACAAATCCGCCGGCAAGAAGGAGTTCTTCGAGCTGCTGAAGTTGCTGTACGAGATCTTCATGATCGGGCGCCGCAACGGATTGATTGCGCTGGAAGAGCACATCATGGATCCGAAAAAAAGCGCGGTCTTTCAGAGGTACCCGGCCGTGTTGCATGATCATGAGCAACTCCAGTTTCTGTGCAACGGCTTGAAGCCGGTGATCGATGGAAAGATCAAGCCCGACCAACTTGAGAGCCTCATGGTCGCCGAGTTGGAAGCCAAGATCGAGGAATCCGAACATCCAGTGCACCTCCTGCAATTGGTGGGCGACTCCCTTCCCGGCATTGGCATTGTCGCAGCTGTCCTTGGCATCATCAATACCATGGCCGCCATTGCCGACGGCCCCGAGGTGGTGGGCGAACGCGTGGCCGCTGCGCTGACCGGCACTTTTCTAGGGGTCTTCTTCGCTTATGGCCTCGTTAACCCGCTGGCCAACCGTATCAAGTTCAACGATTCTGCCGCCCACCAGTCGCTGCGGTGCATCCTGCAGGCAGTGGCTGGCTTTGCCAAGGGCCTGGCTCCGCTGACGGCGGTTGAAATCGCCCGCCGGTCGTTGGACAGCTCCGTTCAGCCCAGCGCCGAGGAGTTGGAGGCTGCGGTCAAAGGTCTGGGCACCGGGAAGTAACCGGACCTGTCAGGGAGCACAACCATGGCCCGGAAAAAGGAAGCTCATCATGGCGGCGCATGGAAGGTGGCCTATGCCGACTTCGTCACCGCGATGATGGCGTTGTTCATGGTGTTGTGGATCTCCGCCCAGGACAAAAAAATCCTTATCGCCACGGCCCGCTATTTTCAGAGTCCCTTTCGATCGGCCTTCGAGGACCACTCGGGTTTGATGCCCTACAACAAGGAACTGAAAGACAGTTCTGCGCAGGGAGGTAAGGACCAGGATGCCGCGGGCACGAATCGCCCCACGAACCAGAAGAACCAGATCCAACTTCAACTCCTCAATTCCGTGGCGGCCGATTTCTACCGCATGGTCCACCTGGACAAGAACTCCGATGAGAAGGCGATCGATGTCCAAGTCACGTCTGACGGGCTGCGAATCACGCTGTTTGACCGCGCCAAACGGTCGGTGTTCGTCGGGAACAGTTGCGAGTTCACCGAGTGGGGCCGGTTTATGATGCAGAATCTGGCGTGGCTGATCGACCGGTACCAGTTGCGCGTCGCCATCGACGGCCACACGAAATCAAAGCTCGATCTGCCCCAAGAGAAGTACGGCGCCTGGGAACTCTCGACGGACCGCGCCAACGCCGCCCGCCGCAGTCTGGTCTACTATGCGCTCGACCCCGGGAAGATCGAACGCGTCGCGGGCTATGCCGACACCCATCCCTTGCCGGGCGAGCCGGCCGAATCGGATTCCAACCAACGTATTACGCTCAGCCTCGCCCTCGCGAGCAAGTCTCGTGCCGGGTCCAACGCGGATCCCCGTCCTGCGTCACCGCCGTTGCCCGCCGCGTCCCCTTCACCATGAAACCGTTTTTGCACGGAAAAAAGGTCCTCGATGTCGAGCCGTTGCGGGCTCCAAAACCCCATTCCGGCTTCCCGGTGGCCAATCTCGTGCACGGAACGGAGTCCGGGCCTTCCTTGGAAGTGATCAAGGAAGGTGACAAGGTCGTCCGTCTGATCGTGGTCTGTTGCTGCGGCGAGCGGATGGAAATCGAATGCCTGTACCCGGCCGGGCTCTGAACCGATTCCTGCGGTTTGGGGTGTGGGCAAGGTGTGCCTCGTTCCGGCGTGATCGGGCATCGTTTCCAAGGGCGCCCGGCAATAATTTCCCTTCGATTTCCCCCGTGTTTTTACGGTCTGTATTGGTTTTGGTTTTATTATTTTAATCGATTGTTAGTGAATAAGTAACGAAGATCTGACGCCGCTTGGCATCGTCGTTGCTTCCTCGGACCATGAATGAACATCGGGCTCTATCAAAGCGCAGCTTCGCTTTCAGCCCTTGAGCGATGGCAGGACGCCGTGGCTCAGAACATCAATTCCGCCCAGAATATCGGCTATCGCAAACGCACGGTCGAATTCTCCTCGGAGGAGGCTGGGGCATTGCAGACAGATCCCCGTGCCAGCGTCGGTAGCGACAGCAGCCAGCCGGCCATCTTCCCCCGGGTGCAGACAGGGATTAACTTCATCGCGGGCGAGACCCAACCCACCCGTCGTGACCTCGATGTCGCGATCCAAGGGGATGGATTCTTCGAGGTGCAGTTGCCCGATGGATCCCACGCCTATACCCGTGACGGCGAATTCCGCCTCCGGTCTGACCGCACCCTGGTCACATCGAGTGGCGCCGAAGTGCTGGGTGACGGCGGCATGCCCATCGTGATGATGCCGGGCTACGGCGCGCCGACCATCAACCACGACGGCTCGGTTTTCCAGGGCGAGATGCCGCTGGGGCGTCTGGCGGTGCAGAATTTCTCCGATCCCAAGGCGCTGGTCCCGATCGCTGGTGGTATGTTCGTTCCCGCGGATGGCAACACGGTCTCCCCGGTGAGTAAGCCTGATCTGCTGCAGGGTTACCTTGAGGCCAGCAACGTCGCGCCCATGCGCGAAATGGTGGACCTCGTCGTGATCTCCCGCGCCTACGAGGCCAACCAACGCATCATCACCGCCGTCGACGAACAGATGCAGAAAACCCTCGATGCGCTCGGCTGAGCCGGCGCCCTCATGATTTCCCCAAATAGACAACCGCAATCACGACTGCATGGCCGAGCGCGCGATGGGGGCGCGCCGGCCCCAGTCGTGGTGCCGCCCAACCCATGAACCTCTCACTCTACTCCGCCGCCACGGGCATGGAGGCCCAGTCGCTCAACCTGAACACGATCGCCAATAACCTGGCCAACGTGAATACCCCGGGTTTCAAGCGGAGCCGCATCGAGTTTCAGGATCTCCTCTATCAGAAACCCCGCGCCACCGGCACGGATTCGGGCGGCGGCAACCTGATCCCCACCGGCACCGAGATCGGGAACGGCTCCCGTGTCGCCGGCACGGCCAAGGATTTCACCCAAGGGCAGCTCACCTCCACGGGTGGAAACCTCGATGTCGCCATCCAAGGCGATGGTTTTTTTGAAGTGCAGCGCGCGGACGGTACGCTGGCTTACACGCGCGACGGCTCGTTCAAGCTCAATGCCCAGGGCCAGGTGGTGAACATCGATGGCCTGCCCGTGCTCAGCGGCTTCCAGACCATTCCCACGGGCACCACCGCGATCACGATCTCCCAGAACGGCCAGGTCACCGTCCAGAGCGCGAGCGGTTCCCAGACCTTCCGCCTGGCGCTGACCCGCTTCGCCAATCCCTCCGGGTTGGCCGCGCTCGGTGGCAACCTCTATCAGGAAAGCGCCGCCAGCGGCACGCCCGAAACCGGCAATCCGGGCGAACAGGGTTACGGCCAGACCATGCAGGGATACGTCGAGACCTCGAACGTCAATATCGTTGAGGAAATGGTCAATCTCATCATCGCGCAGCGGGCCTACGAGGTTAACTCCAAGTCGATCCAGGCGTCCGATGAAATGCTGCAGAACATCGCCAATTTGAAACGCTGATGACACGGTTCATCCCAGTCAGCCTCCTGTTGGGCGCCTGCCTGGTCGCCGCGCGCACCGTTCCGGCCGCCGCCATGGAGAAGGTCCCCGGAGGCAGCGAAGCCGCTCCGCTGGCCCAGGCGGACGTGCTGACATCGCTCACCCGCGATCTCGCGGCCCATTTCAACCTTGAAGGCGAGTTGCAGCTGGAACTGCTGCGTCCTTGGACGCCGCCCGGCTCCTTGGCCTCGGAATGGAAGATCGTCGTCACCGAATATCCTGCGGTCGTCGGCTCCTCGATGTTGGTGCGCTGCCGGATTACCGCCGACGGCGGGCGCGTCGGCGATGCCTTGCTGCAACTGCGCGCGGCGCTCTGGCGCGAGGTCTGGTTCTCCCGCGAGCCACTGACCCCTGGCGCGGTGTTTGACCCGGCCCAGCTCGAAAGCCGCCGGGTGGACTCCCTCCGGGAACGCGACGCTCTGCCCGCCGCCGTCGGTGACGGCACGTTCATTTTCGCCCGCAGCCTGCCGGCCGGCCGTCTTGTCACTTGGCGCGATGTCGCCCGCCGACCCCTTGTGCGCAAAGGCGACGTCGTCGACGTCTCGGCGATCGAAGGCCAGCTCGCCGTCACCCTGAAGGCCATGGCGATGGAAAACGGCGCCCAGGGCGACGTCATCACGGTGCGCAACCTCGATTCCAAAAAGAACATCACCGCTTTCGTCATCGATGAAAACCACGTGCAGGTCCGTTTCTAGCGTCACGGTCGGATTGCTGCTGCTGGCCGGAGTCGCCCGGCTGCCGGCGGATTCCCTCTGGCCGCCGCAAGCCGCCGGGGAGCGCGGTCTCGTGGCCGACCACAAGGCGGCGCGGGTCGGCGACATCCTCACGGTGGAGGTCCAGGAGTCGGCGGACGCGACGAGCTCGCAGAGCAAGAAGTCGAGCCGTGAGAACAGCCTCAATGACGCGGTGCAGCAGTTCATTTTCCCGGTGGCGGTCAGCGGACTGGGTTCCCACGCGGGCCAGCTGCCGAGCATCGGGATCACCGGCAAGTCCAGCACCACCGGCGGCGGTGAGGTCGCCAATTCGCAAAGTCTGACCAGTCGCGCCGCTGTGGTGGTGACCGATGTGCTGCCCAATGGTAATCTGGTCATCGAGGGCGCGCGCATGGTCACGTTTTCGGGTGAAACGCAGTATGTGGTGCTGCACGGGCTGGTGCGCCCGGACGACGTGACCTCCGTCAACACGGTCTTGTCCACCAACATCGCCGACGCGCGCGTTGAGTTCATCAGCGAAGGCAGCCTGACCGACGCCCAGAAACGCGGCTGGCTGTCGAAGCTGTACGAAAAGCTCCGTCCGTTCTGAGACGGTCTTCCCGCCGCATGGATGCCACCCAGACCCCCACGATGAGAAGCTGCTTCCCCCATTTCTGTTTGCGCCCAGTCGGGTGGCTGGCGGCGTGGCTGTGCCTCGGAGTCTGCGCCCCGCTGGGCGCGACGCGCATCAAGGACCTCGCCCTCGTCGAGGGCGGCCGCGAAAACCAGCTGACCGGATATGGCGTGGTGGTGGGTCTCGCCGGCGACGGCGACAGCAATGCGATCACCACCCTGCGCAGCGTGGCCAACGTGCTGCAGCGCTATGGCGTCACCCTCAACCCACAGGACATCAAGGCCAAGAACACCGCCGCGGTGATGCTGACCGCCGACATTGGCGCCTTTCTCAAGCCGGGCGCGCGCATCGACGTGACCGTTGCCTCGCTCGGGGACGCCAAGACGCTGCAGGGTGGGGTGCTCGTCCAGGCGCCACTTTTGGGAGCCGACGGCCGCGTTTACGCGGTGGCCCAGGGCCCGGTTGCGATCGGTGGTTTTCTCGGCGGGTCGGGTGGGGCCGGCGGTGCGACGGTGCAGAAGAACCATCCCACCGCCGGTGTCATCAGCAACGGAGCCATCGTGGAGCGGGAGATCCCGGCGCAGCTCGTGCATGACGACCGGCTTCGCCTGCTGCTCCACAATCCGGATTTCACCTCGGCGGCGCGCGTGGCCGACGCCATCAACGCCCAGTGGCCTGCCGCCGCTTCGGCCTTGGATGCGGCCACGGTTCAGGTGAGCCTGCCCGCGGGCTACCACGGTCGCGACGTCCCGTTCATCGCCGACTTGGGTGCGATCGAAACCACCCCTGACACCCTCGCCCGCATCGTGATCAACGAGCGGACGGGCACGATCGTCGCCACTTCGTCGGTGCGGATCTCGCAGGTGGCCATCGCTCTCGGTTCCCTCACCATCACGGTCAGCTCCAATCTCGGGGTGAGCCAGCCCAACCCCATGAGCAAATCGGGCCAGACCATGGCGGTGCCCAGCACTCAGACCGCCGTCAACGAAGTCAAGGGCGGCTTCAGCGTGCTCAACGAGCCGCCCACCATCGAGCGCCTCGCCGCCGCCCTTAATGCCCTCGGGGTCTCAACGCGCGAGATGATGGCGATCTTCCAGACCCTCAAACGCTCCGGTGCGCTGCAGGCCGAGTTGATCATCAATTAGCTTCTCCATGCAGGTCTCCGCCATCAGTTCCTCACCTGCGGCTCCCCTCGCCGTCACCGGCCTGGTAGGACAGTCCGCCATCCAGGCTGGCCAGTCGCCGGCCCAGCAGCGCCACACGGCTGCGATCCAATTCGAAGCCATCTTGTTGCGTCAGTTCCTACAGCAAAGTGTCGGGACCTTGGCCGGGGGGAAAGAGTCGGGAGGCAATGGCGTTTACGGTTATCTCCTGACCGACCTGCTCGCCACGAAACTCGCCGATGGCGGTGGATTCGGCCTCGCTCACATGTTGGAACAGCAATTGACCCCCCGCGGCGAACGCTCGACCGCGGCCGGCGCTTCTTCCGTCGCAAAATCATGACCACTTCCTGGGAAAACATCGTCGAAGTCCTTCGCAGCGAAATCGCGGAATACGGCGGCCTCCTCGGCCTGTTCGAGCAACAGCAGCGCTGCCTCTTTCGGCGGGATGCCGACACCGTGCTCCAGCTCAGCGCCGAGATCGAGCTGCAGGTCCGGACCGCGGATGAAGTGCGCCGCCGCCGTGAGCGCATTGTGGCCGCTTTCGCCGCTGCGCACAACTACCCGGCCAACGCCACTCTGCGCTCGCTGCTGCCGTTCATGCTGATCGAGGTGCGACCGCTGATCGAGGCTCTCATGGCCGAGGTCAACCGCCTCATTCATCGGATCCGCCGCGCCACCCGCCACAATCACCTGCTGCTCACCCGCGTGGTCGAAACCCATCAGGAAATCCTGCGGCACTTGCGGCCCGACGCCTACACCAAGACCTACACCCCCGACGGGCGCGTCTGCCTGGCCGGCACCCGTCCCACCCCCGCCCTCCAGGCGGCCGGCTGATTCTTCCGGAACATTAAACCGCGGCTACCCCCCATGTCCGGACTCTATACCGCTCTCAATGGCAGCGTCATGGCGCTCGATGCCCAGAGCCGCGCGATTGACGTGGCCGGCCGCAATCTGGCCAACGTCAACAACACGAACTACGCGCGGGAGCGCGTGATCTTCGGGTCCCGTGGCACGGTTGTGACCGCCGAAGGGGCGCAAAGCCTCGGGATCGAAGCGTTGGGGGTGGAGCAAATCCGCGACACGCTGCTCGACCGTCAGGTCCTGCGGGAGGTCTCGTTGTCGAACTCCTACGATCAGCAGCAACAGGCCTATCAGCGCGCCCAGGCCGGCCTCGGTCTGGACCTCGCCAACGCCGGCGCCGCCACCAGCTCGGACACGACTTCCAACAGCGACGGACTCGGCTCGGCCCTGAGCAATTTCTTTAACGCGTTCCAAAGCCTGGCTTCGCGTCCTACCGATACCGCCCAGCGGCAAACCCTGATCCAGCAGGCCACGACCCTGACGGATGGCTTTCATCTGGCGGACAGCCGCCTGGCCCAGGTCCAGAGCGATCTCAACGATCAGATCAACACCGACGTCGACAGCGCCAACCAGTTGCTCCAGCAGATCGCCGACCTCAACGGCCAGATCGGGCGGGTGGAAATAGCGCAACCGGGTTCCGCCACCGACCTGCGCGACCAGCGCCAGGCAGACCTCGAAAAGCTCGCCGCGAAACTGCCGGTCGAGGTCCGGGATAGCGGCGCTGGCCAGGTGCAACTGACCTTGAAGGACGCGAACGGCAACGACGTGGTGCTGGTCGACCATGCCACGGTGCAGGGCACCGTCGCCTTCGATGGCACGAATATTTCCGCCGGTTTGCCGGCGACGAAGGTGGTGCTCGCCGCGGGTTCGATTGAAGGCGCGCTCACCGCCCGCAACGGCGCCGTGCAGGACCTGCGCGACAACCTGAACCACCTTGCTCAGCAGCTCGTCACCTCGGTCAACACCGCCTACAACCCGACCGCCACCCCGGGTGGCGACTTCTTTGATGCGACTTGCCTCACGGCCGGCACGATCCAGCTCGCCAGCGCGCTCACCGTCAACACGCTGAAGGCCGGAACCGGCGCCGCCGGCGACAACTCCGTGGCTTTGGCGGTGGCAGGCATGGCCGACCAGCAGTTTACGGTTGCCAGCGGCGCCGCCATTGACGGCACGTTCGCGCAGTGCTTTGCCCACAGCGTCAGCGATCTCGGCCAGGCGCTCGCCACCGCCAATACCAACGTCCAGGACCAGACCAACATCGAGCAGCTTGTGCGCACCCAGCGCGACAGCGTCAGCGGCGTCTCCCTCGATGAAGAGACGGCCGACCTCGTGCGGTACCAGCGTGCCTATCAAGCCTCGGCCCGGGTCTTCTCAGTGGTCAACGACCTGCTCGACACGGTCGTGAATAAACTCGGCGTAACCTGAGCCCGCCCCCGCCACCATGCGCATCGCCTCCAACACCGTTTCGGACAACATCATCCGCGAAATTCAGCAGCTCGCCTCGCAGCAGGCGAAACTGCAGAACGAGGTCAGCACCGGTCAGCGCATCTCCCAGCCGGAAGACGACCCGGCCGCAGTCGACCGCATTCTCAACCTGCGTAACGAAAGCCGCGAACTCGCACAGTTTTCCAGCAATGCGAATCGCGCGCTGGAAATCAGTCAGGCGACCTTTGCCGGCCTCACCGAGCTGAAGAAGACCTCGGATCGCGCGACGGAAATCGGCACTCTCGGCAACGGCGCGATCGGCGCGGACGCCCGCCAGGCCTATGGCGCGGAGCTGGACCAGCTGATCGAACAGGCCATCCAACTCGGCAACAGCAAACTCGGCAACGACTACCTGTACGCCGGAGCCGCGGTGGACCAGGCACCGATCGTCGCCACCCGTGACGCAAATGGCCAGGTGACGGCGGTGACGTATGCGGGCGACGCCCAGCCAGCAGGCATCCCGCTGTCCGCGACCTCCAGCGTCACACCGTTCACGGATGGTGCGACGAACCAGAGCATGGCGGGTTTCATCAACCATCTCGTGGCGTTGCGCGACGGGCTGAATCACAACGACTCGGCGGCGATTACCGCCGCGCAGTCGAGCCTGCTCGACACCGAGAACGTCCTGGTGTCGGCGGTGGCCGAGCAGGGCGCCGTGCAGACCCGCATCGAGACCAGCCAGTCGCAGCAGGCCGCGGTGTCGCAGAACCTGGACTCCCTCGTGTCGGACGAGACCAGCGCCGATCTTCCCTCGACCATTGTGCGTCTCAACCAGGCGCAGACGGCCTACCAGGCCGCCCTGCAATCCGCCGCCAAGATCATGCAAACTTCGCTGCTCGATTACCTGCCAGTTTCATAACCCTGGTCCCTCTCCCGAATATGAAAGTCCTGCCCGAACTTTATCCGACCGACCTCGAAGCCCCGGCGTCTAACACCTTCACCCTGCCGCACGGACTGATCGGCTTCGCGCGCTATACGCACGCCGAGTTGCTCTACCAGCCCGATCACCTGCCGTTCTTGTGGATGACGCTCCACAGCCCCAACGACACGGTCAACTTCGTCGTGATCGAGCCCGGCGGCATCATCCCGGGCTACGAGCCGGAGCTCTTTGAAGACGATGCGTTCACCCTGGATTTGGCGGATCCCGCCGAGGCGATGGTATTGAATATCGTCACGCTCCGCCGGCAGAGCCCGGTCGACGCCACCGTCAACCTGGTCGGGCCCATCATCGTCAACCGGCGCTTGCGCGTCGGCCGCCAGGTGGTTATCGCCAATTACTCCCGCTACAACGCCCATCATCCGCTGGTCGAATACCCACAAACACCTGCCGAACAGTATCACTCGGCCTGACAAGGAGGTCTGCCATGCTCGTGCTTTCCCGCAAGGTCAACGAGGCCATCGTCATCGGCGACTCGATCGAGATCCGCATCACCCGCATCGAGGGCGATGTCGTGAAAATCGGCATCGAGGCGCCGCGCGAAATTCCCATCTTCCGCAAGGAGGTCCACGCCGCGATCGCCGCCAGCAACCAGGCGGCTGCTTTCGCTCCCCAACCCCTGCCGGCCCTGGCCGGACTCCGCCTCCCCAAACTCGGCCGGAAGGAAGAGGTCCGGCCGACTGCCCCCGCGCCGCTTGCGGCCCGCCCACCAACGCGGCCCGCCCCGCCGACTCCAGCACCTTCATCTTCGATCCATTGACCACCATGAGCGTCGTTAACACCAACTTCCAGGCCCTCTCCGCCGCCCGCACCCTCAACCAGAGCCAGGTGAGGCTGGGCCGTTCCCTCACGCGACTGTCCTCGGGCTCCAAGATCGTCAACCCCTCCGATGATGTCACCGGTCTCGCCGCGTCGGAAAAGTCCGACGCGCAAAGCCGGCGGGTCCAGGCGGCGACGACCAACGTCCAGAACGCGGTCTCCTATGTGCAGGCGGCCGACGGTTTCATGGGCGGGATGACCAAGATCCTCTCGCGCATGAGCGAACTCGCCGCCATGGCGCAGGACGTGACCAAGAACTCGAGTGACGTGGCATCGTACGAGCAGGAATTCCAGTCCCTGCAGAACGAGCTGCGGACGACGGTCGGCGGCACCACGAACGACATTGGCGGCACGGCGGACGTCAGTACGCCGCTTGGCACGTTCAATGGCCTCACCCTGTTTGGCCCCGGTTCCACGGGGCTCACCGTGACCATCGGCCCGACGGCGGGAGAGGACATGACCGTTCCCTCCTCAGATCTATGCCAGGGTTCGACGCTGGCCATCATCCACCAGGATAATGCCGGGGCCTACGACCTGAAAGTCACCGATCCGAACGCGATCAGCACCATCACGGGCGCCATCCAACAGATGTCCACGGAGCGCGCGACGCTCGGTGCCTCGCAATCGCGTCTGGAACTGACCGGCGCGGCGCTGCAGGTGGAATACGAGAACCTCCAGTCCGCCGTGTCGCGTATCCGTGATGTGGATGTGGCGCAAGAGACCACGCAATACGCCAGATACAACATCCTGGTACAATCGGGCACGGCCATGCTGGCTCAGGACAACCAGACGCCCCAGACGGTCCTCCAACTGCTGCAGTAGTCATCACCTCCGCGGTCGGGCGATGTCCGGCCGCGCGAAGAAGTCTTGGCGTCGGCCGCCGGACCCTGCCGCGGCCTCGCCTCGCCGGTTTGCCTTATTCGAGGGCGGAGAGGCGCCCGTCGGCGCTTCCCACGTCGAACACGCCACGGTCGACGACGGCCGCCAGGATCACGCGCCAAAAAAAGGGCGCCCGAAACGGGCGCCCTTGTCGTCAAGTTGTCGGAGAGAAGCGCAGCGTCACTGCTCGAACTGTTTCTCCATTTCCTGCAGTTCCTTCGACTCCCGCTTGCTCTGCCAGATCGACCAGCCGATGGCCGCGGCGGCGACGAGCGCAACGAGCAGGCCGATCAGGCGGCCGGCCGCGCCGGTGATCACGTTGTATTTGATGACTAGGCCGAGGGCGAGCAGGCTGACCATGTTCATCACCTTGATGAGCGGATTGATGGCCGGCCCCGCGGTGTCCTTGAGCGGGTCGCCCACGGTGTCGCCGGTGACGGCGGCCTTGTGGGCCTCGGAGCCCTTGCCGCCGTAATTGCCGTCTTCGATGAGCTTCTTGGCGTTGTCCCACGCGCCGCCGGCGTTGGCCATGAAAACGGCGAGCAGCTGACCGGTGAGAATCATGCCGGCGAGAAAGCCGCCGAGGGCCTGGGTGCCGAGGAGGAACCCCACGGCGATCGGCGTGAGAATGGCGAGGAAGCCGGGACCGACCAGTTCCTTCTGCGCGGTGGAGGTGCAGATGTCGACGACGCGCCCGTAGTTGGGCTTCTTTTTGCCCGCCCAGATGTCGGCGTCGCGGAACTGGTCGCGGCACTCCTTCACGATGAGGAAGGCGGCGCGGCCGACGGCGCGGATGAGCATCGAGCTGAACAGGAACGGCACGGCGCCGCCGAGGAGAAAGCCGATGAACACCATCGGGTGGGCGACGGTGAGTTTGCCGGCCTCGATCAGGTACTGCTCGGTGGTCATCTGGCTGATCTTGTCCTCGCTGCCGACGGCGATGACCGCGATGAACGAGGCGAAGAGCGAGACGGCGGCGATGACGGCCGAGCCGATGGCGATGCCCTTGGTCTCGGCCTTGGTCGTGTTGCCGACGGCGTCGAGGTCGGCGAGGATCTGGCGGGCGCGCTTGTAGCTGCCCTTTTCCTGTTTCTCCATGGCCTCGGCGTCGTAACCCATTTCGCCGATTCCGTTGGCGTTGTCGGCCACGGGGCCGAAGACGTCCATGGAGATCGTGTTGCCCGTCAGGGTGAGCATGCCGATGCCGGTCATGGCCACGCCGTACGCGATGAAGAGCGGCGGAGTGCCAAGGTAGCAGAGGTAGGAGAGGAGGATGGCGACCGCGATGACGACCACCATGGCGACCGTGCTCTCATAGCCGACCGCAATGCCCTGGATGATGTTCGTGGCATGGCCGGTCTGGCAGGCCTTCGCGAGACTCTTCACCGGCGCGTGGGTCGTGTGGGTGTAGTAGCTCGTCACCTTGTTGAGTGCAATCGCGAGCATGACTCCGATCAGGCAGGCGAGGGCCGGGCGCATGTCGAGACCGGTCTGACCGAAGTTCGCCCACCACGGCAGATTGGCGGGCACCGTGTTCGGAAAGTCGGCGAGCAATTTGGCCTGCTGATCTGCATCCAAGCCGGCTGTGCTGAGGAGGGCGGTGCCCGGAGCGAAGCGCAGATAGGTCCAGCCGAGCACGAAGAAGCCGAACACGGAGATGATCGAGCCGATCCAGAAGCCGTTGTGGACGCTCTTGAGGGCGGTGTCCGAAGTGTCGTTCGGGCCGGCCTTGACGGTGTAGGTCGAAATGATGGAGCCCAGCACGCCGATGCCGCGGACGAGCAGCGGGAAGATGACGCCCTTGTGGCCGAAGGTGGCGAGGCCGAGGATCATGGCAGCCACGATGGTGACTTCGTAACTCTCGAAGATGTCGGCGGCCATGCCGGCGCAGTCGCCCACGTTGTCGCCCACGTTGTCGGCGATGGTGGCGGCGTTGCGGGGGTCGTCCTCGGGGATGTTTTTCTCGATTTTGCCGACGAGATCGGCGCCGACGTCCGCGGCCTTGGTATAGATGCCGCCGCCCACCCGCATGAAGAGGGCGAGAAGCGTGCCGCCGAAGCCGAAGCCCAGCAGGGCCTCGTAGGCCTGTTCGCCGTAGGCGATGAAGATCAGGGTGCCGCCGAGCAGGCCGAGGCCGTCGGTGAGCATGCCGGTGATCGTGCCGGTGCGGTAGCCGAGCTGCACGGCTTCGCCATAGGAACGAGTGGCGGCCGCGGCGACCCGGAGATTGCCGGTGGTGGCCAGCCGCATTCCCACAAAACCGACCAGCCAGCTGAAGACGGCACCGATGGCAAAGGCGCCCGCCCGGCCAAACTTGAAGGCCGCCAGGTCGCTTTGGGTGGTGAAGTAGAGGACGACCGTGATGATGAGAATGAGCGGCCCGATCTTGCGGAACTGCGCCGCGAGGTAGGCATCGGCACCTTCGCGGACGGCCGCCGCGATGTCCTGCATGCGCTTCGTACCCCGGTCGGCGTTCTTGACCTGCTTGACCAGCATCAAGGCGTAGACGAGGCCGGCAATGGCGATCAGCAAGACGACGAGCAGGGCACCGCGCTCCATCCCGGTGTATTTCGCCTCGCGGAACAGACTGAAGAATTCGAAGGCCTTTTCTGCGCCGTGGGGGGCGGGTCCCCCGGCCCCGGCGGTCTGCCCGAACAGGGGCCGCGCGAAGAACGCGGCCCCAAACAAGGCCGCCATCGCGGCCAGATAGAACGTGGTGGTGCGGCGGCGCCGCGTCCATTTGACGAATGAGTTGAACATGGTGGATTCTCCGGACGATAAAGGGATCGGGGAAGGGGGCGTTGCTCAGCTCCCGTGGGAAGCCTGGGCGGACCGCCACCACTCGTGATGCACCGACTCGAGTTCGGCCAGCGAAGGCATGGGGAAGTACTTCAACGCGCGGCCCTGGCCGGCATAGAAGCCGCCCTGGATGGTGCGGTACAGCACGTCGTCGCTGACGTTGCGGACGGTGACCTTGGTGGGTTTGCCGGGCTTCTGGTTGAGTTCCCGCAGGCAGTCGCGCAGATGGACCAGGCTGGCGTAAGGCAGATTGCCCACCGCCGGTGATTCGATCTCGTGCGCTAGCTGGCCGAGGGTCAGCTCGGCAAACACGATCTTGGGCACGTTGACCGGCTGGGTCGGGTCGGTCAGGCGGGCGCAGAATTCGGCCGGATCGAGCGTGCTGACGACCCGCGGCGTCACCGGGCAGAACTCCTGGTAAAGATGGAAGCAGCGATCGGTGGTCGGCACCAGCGGCGCCGAGCTGAGGCTGAGCACACGACCGTCGTGCGTCACCAGGTGCATGCGGCCGAGCGCAGCGACGGGCACATGCTCCAGCACCCGGTAAATGGCGAGGTAGGTGGAGCGGCGCGGCGATCCGTCGCGGTGCGGCAGGCAGCGCGTCGCAATGTCCTGGAAGGGCGGGTAGTCACTCTGCATGGCCGGATCCACCTCGATGATGATGGCCTGGCCGCGCGAGTGTTTCTGGGTCCCGACCGCGAGGTAGGCGCCGAATTCCTCCGGCGGCAGATGGGAGGCGATGAGCGCCTCCGGATGGAGCGAGAGATAGAGATAGATCTTCATGGCAAAATCGGTTCGGGTTCAGGTGGCGGGGACGTCGCGCCACTCGGCACCATGCATGTCGCCGGTCTGCAGGAACTGCTCGTGCATGCGGAAGGCGGAGGCAAGGGTTTGCGGGGTGTGCCCACCCTTGGCCAGCTCGAAATAATGATGCAGGGTGTCGCGGAAATCGGGATGGGAGCAGCGCCCGATAATCAGCTGCGCCCGCTCGTGGGGATCCTTGCCGCGCAGATCGGCAACGCCCTGCTCCGTGACGACGACCTGCACGGAGTGCTCGCTGTGGTCGGCGTGACTGACCAGCGGCACGATCGTGCTGATCTTCCCGCCCTTCTGGGTCGAGGGGCAGGTGAAAATCGAGATGAACGCGTTGCGGGTGAAATCGCCGGATCCGCCGATGCCGTTCATGATGTTGCGGCCCATGATGTGGGTGCTGTTCACGTTGCCGAAAAGGTCGGTCTCGATCGCCGTGTTGATGGAAATAAGGCCGAGACGGCGGATGACCTCGGGTTGGTTGGAAATCTCTTGCGGGCGGAGCAGGAGGCGGTGGCGGTAGTGTTCGAAGCTGCCGTAGATCGCGCTGAGCACATCGCGGCTGACGGTGAGAGCGGTGCCGCTGGCGAACCGCACCTTGCCACTGTTGATGAGGCTGATGACCGAGTCCTGGATCACCTCGGTGTACATCTCAAAGGCGGGGATGTCGGGATGCTCGCCCAGGGCGCCGAGCACGGCGTTGGCGATGTCGCCGACGCCCGATTGGATGGGGAGGAAGGGGGCGGGGATCGTGCCATTTCTGAGCTCGCCCGCGAGAAATTCGGCGACGTTCTGGCCGATGCGACGCGTGATGTCGCTGACCGGGTCGAACGTGCCCGTCTCGTCCGGCAGGTTCGTCTCGACCACGCCGGCGATCTTGCGCGGATCGACCTTGATGTAGGGCGGGCCGGCGCGGTCGGAGGGCTTGTAGATCGGAATCGCGCGCCGGTGCGGCGGATCCTCCGGTTCATAGATGTCGTGGATGCCGTAGAGCGCTGGCGGGTGATAATGGTTCAGCTCGATCAGAATCTTGTCGGCGACGCGGCAGAAGGTGGGGGTGGCGCCGACAGAGGAGGTGGGCACGATGACGCCGTCATCGGTGACGCTGCAGGCCTCGACGATCGCCCAGGAGAATTTTCCCAGGAAGCCATAACGCACGTTCTGCGGCAGCATGCTCAGGTGCATGTCGAAGAAGCGCGTCTCGCCGGCGTTGATGCGTTTCCGGAGGTCCGGGTCCGACTGATAGGGTGTGCGCCAGGAGATGGCGTTCGCCCGCGCCAGTTCGCCGTCCAGCGACGGTCCGGTGGAGGCGCCGGTGACAACGCCGATTTGGAACGGCCGGCCCGCCGTGTGCTCCGCCATCGCGCGGCGCGCGATGGCCTTGGGGATGACCTTGGTGGCGCCAGCGGGCGTGAAACCGCTGAAACCCACGGTCTGGTCGTGCTGAATGAATTCCGCCGCCTCGTCCGGCGTCAGCAAGGGGAAGCGCGTGTGCAACAATTTCTGGGGGGGAGGGGACATCATGGTTTGCATGGATCAGAAGATCTCGCGGAGCAGGTCGACTTGATGGGGGGAAAGCGATCGGATGGTACCGGTGGGCCCGCGCAGAAGCAGGTGGCCGAGGGCGTCGACTCCCTCGAAGAATCCCGCGAAGATTTCCCGGCTACCGGTCAGGGTGAGCTGCACCCGGCCCGGGCGCCAGCCATCCTGCAGGCAGCGACAGAGGGCGGCGGCATCGTCGGCTTCCAGCCGTTGGTGCTCGCGAGCCAAAGCGGGGAGGAGGAGCGCGAGCAGGTCGGAGGGCGGCGGGGGCGCGGGCAGGAGGTCGGCCAGGCAGATCGCCTGGTCGGCCAGCGCAGGGTCGGCAGCCGCGGGGTGGTTGAACACGTTGAGTCCGATCCCCACGACAGCAGCGTCGGAGGAAAATTTGTCGACGAGGATGCCAGCGAGCTTCCGGCGGTCAACGAGGATGTCGTTGGGCCAGCGCAGTCGCGCGGTGGAGAGGCCGAGTTCCCGCACGGCGGAGAGAACCGCCCAGCCCGCCGCAAGGGGCAGCAGCGCCCACGGTGCGGTGTTTCCCGGCGTAGGCAATACCGCCGAAAACCACAAGCCACCCCGGTCTGACACCCACGGGCGGCCCTGACGTCCGCGCCCCGCCCGCTGCACCTCCGCCCGCACCGCCGACCACGGCGGCAGCGCGGCGGCAGCCAGATTGGTCGAGGACACCTCGTCCCATTCGTGCAGCGTCCAACCGTCGAGGGCACGGGCAGCGGACGGCGGCGGCACGGCGAGGGAGGATGGCATGGAGCAGGACGTCCTCAGCGGATTCGGTGTGACCGGTAGATTTCGCGCCGGCCCTCCGCCGACCAGGCGTGTTGGACGTTGGCGTCGGGATGAATGGCGACAATGTGGTGGGGACGCCGAATCGTGACGGCCACGGCGGCGGCAATGGCGGCGACAATGTCCGCTCCGATTTCCGCGGCGACCACCGGGGCAGACGGGGGCGGCGCGGATCGCGGGAGGGCGGCGCGGGCAACTCGTTGTTCGAGAGACTCCACCGCCCGCGTCAGGCGTTGCACGGTCAGCCAGAGGTAGACCAGCGCACCCAGAAGGAGCAGGAGAAGGAGGCCCACAGTCAGAGAGCTCATGGAATGGCGCGGGTTTGCGGCGTCAGGCGATGGACATCAGCCGTGCGCCTTCGTCGACCGCATCGCCAGGGTGGACATGCACTGCCGCGATTCGGCCGGCCTTGGGCGCATAGATGTAGGTGTTCATCTTCATGGCCTCCAGGGTCAGGACCTGCTGGCCCTGGGCGACTTCCTGGCCGGCCTGCACGTCGATGGATGCGACCTTGCCAGCCAGAGGGCTGGTGACATCGCCGGTTCCAGCCGGCGTCGCAGCGGGCACGGCGGGGCTGGACGTGGCGGGTGGAGGCGCCACCGGGGCCGGGGCGTTGGTGGGCGCGATCGGCGCCGCGGGATGCGGCAGGCCAAGGGCGAAATCCTCGTCGGACATCTCGACGGTCACGTCGTAGGATTTACCGTCTACCGTGACACGCAGTTTTTTGATCATGACAATGGCGGAAGTCGGGCGGGTTGGTTACAGCGGGATGTTGCCGTGCTTCTTGGGCGGACGGGTTTCCCGTTTCGAGAGGGTGTTCCGCAGCACCATGGCCAGCACGCCCCGCGTTTGCGCCGGATCAATGATGTCCGTGATCATGGCTTTGCTCGCGGCCTCGTAGGGCGAGGCGAATTTCTCGCGATACTCGGCGGCCAGCTCCTTTTCGCGCGCCGTGGGATCCGGCGCCGCCGCGATCTCGCGTTTGAACAGCACCTTGACCGCACCCTCCGCGCCCATCACGGCGATTTCGGCCGTCGGCCAGGCATAGACGGCGTCCGCCCCCATGTCGCGACTGCACATGGCGAGATAGGCGCCGCCGTAGGCCTTGCGCATGATGAACGTGAGCTTCGGCACGGTGGAGGCCGCGTACGCGAAGAGCATCTTGGCGCCGTGGCGGATGATGCCACCGCGCTCCTGTGCCACGCCGGGCAGAAACCCGGGCACATCCACGAGCGTGACGATCGGAATGTTGAAGACATTGCAGAACCGGATGAAGCGCGCCCCTTTGTCCGAGGAATCAATATCAAGCGTGCCCGCCTTCTGCGCCGGATTGTTGGCCACGAAGCCGGCGACGACGCCCTGCACGCGGCCGAAGCCCACCACCAGATTCTTCGCAAAGTCACGGTGCACCTCGAGGAAATCGCCTCCGTCGACCAGCCGGGCGATGACCTCGTGCACGTCAAACGGCGCCTTCGGGTCCTCCGGGATCAGTGCCGACATCTCAGGGTCGAGCGCCATATCCACCACCTCTGATGGCTGGTGGGGCGGATCGGCGATGTTGTTCGCGGGAAGGAAGGAGAGGAGCTGGCGGGCGATCTGCAGGGCGTCGGTGTCGTCCTCGGCAATGAAGTGGACGTTGCCGCTGACCGCGGCATTGGCCGCCGCGCTGCCGATCTCCTCCATCGTGGCACTCTGCCCGGTGGCCGCCTTGATCACCTCGGGACCGCAGATGAACATGTTGGCGTTCTTCCGCGTCATAATGATGAAATCGGTCAGGGCCGGAGAGTAGGCGGCACCGCCGGCGCACGGGCCGGCGATGATCGAGATCTGCGGCACCAGGCCGGAGAGCTCCACGTTGCGGAAGAACACCTGGCCGTAACCGGAGAGGGAGTCGTCGCCCTCCTGGATGCGGGCGCCACCCGAATCATTGATTCCGATCAGGGGAATACCGGATTTCTGCGCATAATCCATGAGGTCGCAGATCTTCTTGGCATGGATGCGGCCGAGCGCTCCACCTCCCACGGTGAAATCCTGGCTGAAGGCCGCGACGGGCCGGCCGTCGACGTAGCCGACGCCAGTGACCACGCCGTCCCCGGGCATGGCTTTCCCTTCCAGTCCGAAATGGTGGCAGTCGTGCTGCGCGTGCAGGCCCCACTCCATGAAGGTGTCCTCCTGGAAGAGGGCGTTGAGGCGGTCGCGCGCGGTCATCAGACCCTTCTTGCGGCGCTCCGCCAGTTTGTCTTCGCCGCCCGCGGCATAGGCCGCACGGCGCTTGAGATCCAGATCCGAGAGTAGCTTCTGTGCAATGGGCATGATGGGTGTGGCGTGGAACCGACCGGCGGGCCGCCAGGAAGCGGCGTTGATCGTGGGCCGCGCGCCTCAGGACGGCTTCGACGCGCAAAGTTCAACCAACACCCCGTGCGTCGACTTGGGATGCAGGAAGGCGACGAGTTTTCCCGCCGCGCCCTCGAAAGGCTTGTCGTGGATCAATCGGACCCCGGCTCCGGCAACTTGAGCGAGCTGCGCGGTGATTTCATCGGTGCGAAACGCGAGATGGTGGATTCCTTCGCCGCGATCAGTCAGGAATTTGGCGATGGGACTGTCCGGCGCCGTCGGTTCGAGCAACTCGAGGTGCACGCCGCCGACGTCAAAAAACGCCGTGCGAACCTTCTGCGACGGCACTTCCTCGCGGTGTTCGCAGCGCAGCCCCAGCGCTTTCTCGTAGACTGGAACGGTCTCGTCCAACGAACGGACGGCGATTCCGAGGTGATCGATCTGTGTAATCATTTCTAATGGGAACAGCTATGGAGTTGGTCAGTATGCCGCAGTGCAATGATTAGCTCTGCGCATATTTTGGCAAACTGAGGTCATCGCTTGGTCTTTCGGCGGTTCTGCATTGCCTTGCGGGAGGCGCGGTCCGATGCAGACCGCCAAGCCGTGGGAAACTGCGGTGTGGTATTCATTTTTCCCATGACAACTCTGGTTGAACCGGATGGATCCGCTTCTGGCTTGCGCCCAGCAAGTTATAACGACTGGCGCACCGCCGTCGAGCGAGAACTCAAAGGAGTGCCGATCGAGAAAAAACTCGTGACCCGGACTTACGAGGGGATCGAGGTGCAGCCGTTGTACCGCCGGGAGGATGTCGCCGCGCTGCCGCTCGCGATCGCCCCGGGTGAACCACCGTTCCTCCGGGGAGGTCGGTGCCCAACCGATGGACTGCGCCGGT
>Ga0182017_10000255_pt1 | contig 41949 bp, 34 predicted proteins | sample 712E3DmetaG_FD_120492 | JGI IMG/M metagenome (GOLD analysis project Ga0182017, IMG submission 120492) | Permafrost microbial communities from Stordalen Mire, Sweden - 712E3D metaG | ecosystem: Environmental > Terrestrial > Soil > Wetlands > Permafrost | place: Sweden: Stordalen | collected... | reverse complement strand
GACAAGAATCACCTGCACGCTGTCGGACACAAAGGCGCCCGCAATCACGCCGCTGGGCGCGGTAGCGAACACGAAACCGTTCTCGTCTAAAATAGCGTTACTCGCGTCGATGTACACATTGACTTGGTTGGTTGTGGGCGGGGTCAAATCATGCAAAGAGCCGGTTTTTGTCCAATTGCTGCGAATTGGGCCTATTAAATTCCCCCAATGGTCATAACCCCGTGCATAGATATTCACCGCTTCGTCCGGATAATGTAAGGTGACCGGCCCGGGCATCGGAGTGCCGTTTGAATATTCAAGAGCGAGCAAATCCAGCGGCCCCGGAAAAAGGTGGAATGGGACCGTGGAAACTAACGGCAAATCTATCGTGTTATTATTAAGCACTAGTGAAATCGTGTGAGTGCTGTCCAAGCTTACCGGAGCATTGTAGAGGACGACCATAATGGTGTCCAGTCCATTACTAAAACATTCTCCGGTCGGAGTCCCAAGCGGGACCGGTATTGGATTTCCGTTAAACACTATGGTAGGTATGGCGGTCTTTGTGCCGTTTCCGAGCACATCGGTATAGGTGGCCGAGGTGCTGCACCAGGCGCCGGGGACCAAACCGTCGGTGTTGTAGATTTTTACCAATACCTGGAAAGGCCTACCGGCAATTATTGAGTCGGTAGGGTGCGCCAGTTCAATTGTGGCCCTCGACGGAGGCGCAGGGGTAATAGTAACCGGAACGGGGATGGAGACAATAGTTCCGGCACTCACCGTAAGATTTGTAGATCCCGGAGTTTTGGGATCTAATGTCCATGAACCGGATCCGTTTCCGACGGGCAACTGATTGATATCGGACCAGGTAATGGCATTCGTGGGATTCAGCGTCCACGAACCTGCCCCGTCTACCCATGTTGTCGGATCATTAGACCATTTGACCTGGATTTTTACGAACTTACTATCATCAGTGGTCATAGTAATAGCAGTGACCGGCAGGCCGGCGGCGTCTACCAACCGTATGGCCGTGATCGTACCGGTCTGAAGGACCACTTTTACCGTACCCGGCAAAAGGCCGCCGTCGGTTGCGGTAACGGTCAAGGTATCGTATGTCCTGGTGACCCGGTGGATGGTCCCCGCGTATTTCGGCCCCGGAGTGTTGACTATCGCCGAGGCCGGTTTCGATGGCGTCCAGACCGTCGCATTTGAGGACAGCCCAGTGAAATTGCCGAACCGGTCATACGTCATGGCGAAGACCGTCTTGTCATTGGTGGCGGAATCGAGGGTCGTTGTGCCAAGGGGATCGGAAGCGTTGGGATTTGAGTTGATCGAATCGGCTTCGATGACCACGCGATACGGGTCGGCCGGAATGACTTTAATTGCCGCTGTGGCCGTGACCGTGGTCCCGCTGGAATTTTTGAATGAGGCAATGATGTTCACGGTGTGCCCTGCAAGGGTCCCGGTGAACCTGGTGATTTTACCCACAAGAACGATCAGCGTGTCGCCGGGCTTTTTCGTAAGCGGATCGAGCTGCCAGGTCACGGAATCTTCCAGCTCGGGAGCTTCGAGCGTGTCGCGGAAAAGCCTTGCGGTTATCGTGGTCGTGTCTCCGGCCTTTATGGTGGAATTACTGACCTGTAAAGTAATTTTGCTCACCGGCCTGAGCTGCCAGGCCAGTGACGCGTACATGATCGCGTCGTAGGTGAGCTGGTAAAGGGCCACGGTATTTTTGAGGAATTGGGGTTCAATCGAAAGCGCGACGGCCCTCCTGATCGTTGTCGAGCCTGGCGTTGGATGAATGGTGTCTTGGAACGCGACCACGACGTCGAGTTCCTGTGTCGGGTCGGCCGGGATGACGCGCGCCCCGTTACGTGAAGCGTTTTCGAATCCGAGCATGGTCAATTTACTTGCCTGGCCGGGCAGAATTGTATACTTGTCCGCATCCGCTTGACATCTAATAGTATCTTTACCGCCGGTGTTGCCGGCCATATACGGTTTAAAATAGAGCGTGCTGTCGCCATTAAGGATCCTGTATGATGTGTTGAGAACAATTCCATTGAGGTAAGGATATACCGTGGAATCCAGCAATTTATCATTTTTCGGGTGCAATCCCACTAAAAGTGAATCCTTGGCGCCCGTATACTGCGTTCCGTCGGAAATGGGGGGAGGCATATTGTCGGTAAGAGTAAACCCGAACGTGTTCTTTGCCAGCCATGCGGCATCATCGCCGATTTCAGCGACGCCGATATAATGCGCCGCGGCACTGTCGAAGAGCGCCCATAAAGGGCCATTATCAGGGCCGTTAAAGCTCGCGTCTCCCCAACCTGCATTGCTATGGACAATGACATGAGGCAATGTATCTCCCCCCCATAAGGTTTTAATGTCCTGCCAGCTTGTCCATGTACCGTCGGCTTTGTGGGTCGGAATAATTTTTATATGGGGATTGGTGAGCGGGTTGCCGATATCGCCGCCGCTTATTGATTTTAAAATAAAATCCCGTGTTTGGGCGCCAACTGGGTCCATCCAACCGCAGTTACCGCCGGGGTTATTCCAGATAAGAACGATTCTTACCGAGTCTTCATAATTTATACCAATTCCCGGCAAACGGATTGTCGCTTGTGCGAATAATGATTGTGTAAAAAATCCTGTAAAACAAAGTGCGACTAAGACCTTTGCTGCGGAAAACTTCGGCATGACCAACCTCCCCAACATAATAAAAATAAAAAAATTACAGACGAGTAAACAATATGAAATTTGACCGAATTTATTAAATTAAAAGGCTTAAATGCGTAAATATTTTGCCAATATAGTCGTTCTTGCAGTAAAAAAAGTTCACTATATTTGCATGAAAAAAATAACAATTAACCGATTAACTTTGAGAAAACTTGAAAAATTATCAAACTAAAAATAAGAATAAATTGTAAAAAACCGCAAGGAAAAACTTCATCAAAAAAAGGGGCCGCGTGTGCAGCCCTCCTTTTTTTATCGCAAATGCGAATTATTATTACATCTCGCGCGACGCAAGCTGCTTGAGCAGCTTGAACTTTGCCGTAATGTTTTTCTGCGCGGTTTCCAGAAGATTTTGCGAAATTTCGGGCTTTGACCTCTTAAGGATCTGGAACCTGTTTTCTCCGGACTCAAAGTCTGCAAGCTGGATGCTTGGGTCTTTGCTGTCAAGCTGGAGCGGATTTTTACCGGCCTGCTCAAGTTCCGGATTGAACCGGTATAGCGGCCAATGGCCGGACTCGACGGCCTTTTTCTGTTCGCCGTAACCGGTGGTCATGTCGATACCGTGGGCGATGCAGTGGCTGTAACAGAGAACGAGCGACGGGCCGTTATAGGCTTCGGCCTCGACAATGGCCTTGATTGCCTGGTTCTGGTTCGCGCCGAGCGCGATTTTGGCAACGTAAATATAGCCGTAGCTGATGGCCATAAGCCCCATGTCTTTCTTGCTGACCGGTTTCCCGCTCGCCGCGAATTTTGCCACCGCGCCCATGGGCGTTGACTTCGACGACTGGCCTCCGGTATTCGAATACACTTCCGTGTCAAGAACGAGAATGTTGACGTTTTTACCCGATGCCAACACGTGGTCGAGCCCGCCGTATCCGATGTCGTATGCCCAACCGTCGCCGCCGAACGCCCAGACCGATTTTTTTACCAGATAGTCGATTATGGGCAAGAGCGCCGCACAATCTTTGCCGGAATTCTTTACAAGACCGGCTTTGGCGACGGCCACTTTGGCGCGGACGGTTTCGATTTCGGAGGGGGCCGTTTGCGGCGCCGCGACTATTTCACCCAGAACCGTTTTCAGGCCGACGTCGCAAGAACCGTCGGCTATCATTTTCGCTACCAGTTCTTTGGCATATTCATTGAATTTGTCGACCGTTAACCTCGCGCCCATCGCCGCTTCCGCATTGTCTTCGAACAGGGAATTCATCCAGGTTGGGCCCCTTCCGTCGGCCCGGGTGGTATAGGGGGTCGTCGGCAGGTTGCCGCCGTAAATCGATGAACAGCCCGTTGCATTGGTAATGATCGCGCGGTCGCCGAAAAGCTGGCTGATGAGCTTGACATAGGCGGTCTCGCCGCAGCCCGCGCACGCGCCGGAAAATTCGAACATCGGCTTGAGGAACTGGCTGCCTTTGACCGTATCGGCCTTGAAAAGCTTCGCGTCGGTGTCCGGTATCGAAAGGAAGTAGGCGAAGTTCTCGGCTTCCTGATGGCGCAGAGGTGCTTGAGGTTTCATGAGGATCGCGTCGCCTTTGCCCTTTGTCGGGCAGTTGTCGACGCATTCTCCGCAACCCGTGCAGTCTTCGGGAGCGACCTGCATGGTGTATTTAAGACCTTTGAGTTCCGGGCCTTTTGCATCAATGGATTTGAAGGTTTTTGGGGCTTTCTCCAAATATTTGGCGTCATACGCTTTCGGGCGGATCGTTGCATGGGGGCAGATCAGGGAACAGCGATGGCACTGGATGCAGGTTAACGGGTTCCACACGGGGATTTCCTGCGCGATATTGCGTTTTTCATATTGTGTGGTGCCCACCGGCCACGTCCCGTCATCGGGCATTTCTGCCACGGTGATCGTCTGGCCTTCCTGTTTCATCATCTTGGAAGTCACATTTTTTACAAAATCAGGAGCATCACTTGACACGGGTTCAATGGATTTGACCTCTTTGGTGACTGTGTTGGGATAGGTGACTTTCTGGATGCCGCTTACTGCCTGGTCGATCGCGGCGATATTCATGTTGACGATTGCCTCGCCTTTTTTTCCGTATGATTTACGCGTCGCGTCTTTGATGGCTTCGATGGCCACTTTGGAATCGATGACCTTTGAAATTTCGAAAAACGCCGTCTGCATGATGACGTTGATCCGGCTGCCCAGCCCTAGACCGGAAGCTATCTTCATCGCGTCAATTATGTAAAAGTTGATTTTTTTGTTGATGATCTGCTGCTGGACGAAGCCGGGCAGCTCTTCCCAAATGGCGTTTTTGTCGAATTCCGACGTAAGCAAGAATGTCCCGCCTTCTTCGAGGTTTTTAAGCAGGTCATATTTTTCAAGGAAGGAAAAATTATGGCAGGCGATGAAGTTGGCTTTGGTGATCAGGTATGGTTTACGGATCAGATTTTTTCCGAAACGCAGATGCGACACCGTGATTGCGCCGGCCTTCTTGGAATCATAGCTGAAATAAGCCTGCGCGTTGTTGCCGGTTTTTTCGGCGATGATCCTGATGCTGTTATGGTTTGCTCCCACCGTGCCGTCGGAACCCAACCCATAGAACAAAGAACGGTGCACATCGGCCCCGTCAAGCGAATATGACGGATCGTAATCGATCGAAGCGTTTGTGACATTGTCCGATATTCCGATGCTGAAGTGGTTTTTAGGATTTGGTTTTGCAAGTTCTTCGAAAATGCCTTTGACCATGGCCGGATTAAACTCGGCCGATCCAAGGCCATACCGGCCGCCTATAATAGCGGGATATTCCTTAAACGAGGTGATCTTTATCTGCATTGCCTCACCGACCGCGGTACGGATATCTTCATAGAGCGGCTCGCCCATGGCCCCGGGTTCTTTTGTCCGGTCGAGGACGGCTATTTTTTTGACCGAAGCGGGCAGGGCTTTGATAAAATCGGCCATTGAAAACGGACGGAAAAGCCGGACTTTTAGTATACCGACTTTTGCGCCCTGCTTATTCATTGCATCGACGGTTTCATGCACCGTATCACAGCCCGATCCCATACATACGATGATTCTTTCCGCGTCCGGCGCCCCGATATATTCGTACAATTTATATTGGCGTCCGGTCAGCTTTGCGAATTTGTCCATGTTCTTCTGGACGATTGCGGAGCATGCGGTGTAGTATTTATTGACAGTTTCCCGGCCCTGGAAGAACACATCGGGGTTCTGTGATGTTCCTTTAATAGTAGGGTGGTCGGGCGAAAGCGCCCGTGTCCGCATTGCCGCGACGAGATTGTCGTCGATCATGGCGCGCATATCGTCAAAGGTCAGCTCTTCGATTTTCTGGATTTCGTGGGACGTACGGAACCCGTCGTAAAAATGAACAAAGGGGATGCGCGATTCGAGCGTCGCCGCCTGGGCGATAAGCGCAAAATCCATCGCTTCCTGGACCGTGCTTGAACAGAAAAGCCCCCAGCCGGTCTGACGCACGGCCATGACGTCGCTATGGTCGCCGAAAATCGAAAGCGCCTGGCATGCCACTGCTCGCGCGGTCACGTGGAATGCCGTGGGCGTCAGTTCTCCCGCGATTTTAAACATATTAGGGATCATGAGCAGAAGGCCTTGAGACGCTGTAAAGGTCGTGGTCAAGGCGCCCGTTGCAAGCGCGCCATGGACAGCTCCTGCCGCACCTGCTTCCGATTGCATTTCAGTGACGCTTGGGACCGTACCCCAGATATTTTTTTCACCTCTGGAAGATTTTTCATCGGCTATTTCGCCGAGGCCTGAGGAAGGCGTGATCGGATATATAGCGATGACTTCATTTACCGCGTGCGCAACATGCGCGCATGCGGAATTGCCGTCGTGCGGGACCATTTTGCGTTGTGCCATTGTATTTCTCCTCTTGTATAAGCTTTAAAAATGGGTCTAATTGAATGGAAAAAGAAAGACTCTTAATATACATTATTTACTGAGCAAATTCAAGGCTGCGGAGCCTAAGGCCTCTGTTTTTTTCTCTTCAAGTGACGCATCACATAAAGGCCGATAAGCGCAAGCAGTAACAGCACGACAACAATATCAATAATGTGGCTGTATTTCATTACCTCGGACCAATTGCTTTTAAGAACAAACCCTACATGCGCCAGAAACGCGTTCCAAAGGCCGGCGCCGATTATGGTAAAAATTGAAAACTTGATTATGTTCATTTTGCCTGTTCCGGCGGGGATTGAAATGATGTGCCGAACGACCGGAATAAAACGGCAGATTAAAATGGTGATGTCGCCGCGTTTTTTGAAATATTTCTCGGTTGCCGCGAGTTCATGGGCGTCAAGGAGGATGTATCGGCCGAATTTTTTCACGAAAGGCATGCCGCCATAATATCCTGCGCAATATGAAATAAGAGACCCGACAATACTGCCACAAGTGCTGAAAAAGACCACCTGCCAGAACGTGAATGTTTTCCCGGCAATTAAAAAGCCCGCAAACGGCATGACTGCTTCACTTGGAACAGGCAGGACCATGCTTTCCATGACCATAAGTACGAACACGCTCGCATATCCGAAGTGCTGGATAAATTGGGTGGCGTAGGTTGCGATTAATTCGGTAAGACCCATGATGCTCCTTAAAAAAAGGTTTATTTTTCCCAACCTTCGTCCCCGATAAGCGGGACGAAAACGACGCCTCCGGCGGAGGTTTTTTTCAGGCCCTCAATTGTTTTTTCATAAACCTCAAGGTCCTGATGAAACCGGTCGCCTGCGGGAATTATCATTATGCCGCCTTGTGCAAGCTGATCGGAAAGCGAAGGGGGAAGCACAGGGGCGCCGGCAGTCACGATGATCCGGTCGAACGGAGCATGTTGCGACCAACCGCGGGACCCGTCGCCGATTTTAAAGACTATATTTTCATATCCCATGTCACGAAGCTTTTTTCGGGTGGCGTCCCCTAAATCCCTGTTACGCTCGATAGTGTAAATGCGTCTGGAAAATTGGGCAAGGATTGCGGCTTGAAAGCCTGAGCCGGTGCCGATCTCAAGTATTTTTTCGTCGCCCGTAAGGCGCAAAAGCTGGGTCATCAACGCCACGACATAGGGTTGCGAAATGGTTTGCCCGCTTCCAATAGGCAAGGCATTATCGTCATATGCCTGTGCATACAGCATGGTGTCGACAAAAAGGTGGCGGGGGACTTTGCGGAAAGCGTCCAGCACGCGTTCGTCGGTAATGGCTTTTCCCCGGAGTTTTTTGATGAGCCGTTCGCAGGCGATTTCCGGTTTAATGGTGTATTGATTCATGAAAGGACTGTTTTTTTGCGTATTTCCCTTGATACATCGACAACGGCCTTGAGCCATCGCAAAGTGTCTTTGAGGTGTGAAATGTGACTGGTGCGGTTGAAATATAATGTTTGCACTTTTACAAAACCGATTGAAAAATGAAGATCGCAGGCTTTAAGTATTATTTCGGACTCCATTTCGAACCGCGGGTAAACGCAGCGCACCTGTTTCAGGAGCTCGGCCGAGTAGACCCTGAAGCCGGATTGACTGTCGGCTATTTTTATTCGCGTCAATAGCGACAGGATTTTGGAAGTTATAACGTTCGAAAAAATGCGTGGCAGAGGCATATTCTTAAATGACAAGTCCCGCTTGCCTATGCAAATGCCGGTTTCAGGGTGTTTCGCGACATACGCCAGCAGGGCCGGGATGTCGTCGACGGAATGCTGGCCGTCGGCGTCCATCGTAAGGACCCATCGGGCCTGCTTCTGATGCACCAGGAAATTGAAACCGTTTGAGAGCGCCGCGCCTTTTCCGAGGTTAACCGCATGCCGGATGTAGTGGGTTTCATTTATTTTAGCGATAGTACCGGTTTCGTCGAAGGAAGCGTCGTCGACGATACAAACATTGAGGGCCGGGGCCATTTTCAGAAGACGGGGGAGAAGCGATTTGAGGGACGCGGCCGATTTATATGACGGCACAAGGACGAACACGTCGGAAGGCCACGGCGCCGGAATATTACTCATACTGTCAACGCCTTCTGGATCTCTGATGAAAACGATGCGACGGGATCGTTGGTTTTTAAAAATTGCGACGGATAGATCGGCTCGGCGATACGGACGTCAATCGTCGTGAAAGGTTTCGGGACCATGAACCGGTCCCAGGAATTCAGTCGCCATGCATGCACGGGCAAGGCAATGACCGGGAAAACCGTTGCATCCGCCAGAAGGGCAATCTGGGCGACGCCGGGCTTGACAATCTCGCGCGGGCCGCGCGGGCCGTCGGGAATGAGCACGATATTCTGGCGCCGTTTGAGTTCCCTGACACATTGACGAAGCGCCGAAACGCCGTGAAGACTGGACGAGCCGCGAATGGTCTGGTGCTGCCAGCGCTGTGCCACGGCCGTAGCGCGGTCGCCGTCTTTACTGCTCGAAACGACCGCTTTCACCCCGATATTTCTGAAAATATAGGTAAGCGGAAGAATGTGCGAGTGCCAGAAACAATAGATGATCCCTTTGTCCCTGTCGGTAAAAGGATCGATGAGCTTTGTGCCCGACAGGGTAACACGCCAGGTTTTGCCGAGCACCGATCCGGTGAACAAGATCGCTGTACTGACAAAATCCAAGGGAATTAAATCATCCATAAAAGCATCAACTCGAATTGTGTAAATATCAGATAGAATCCCTAAATATAAATTAATTTTATTGTGCACATCATGAAAACTAGTGATTTTGACTACCATGTACCCGAATCTCTCATCGCGCAATTCCCTTCTGAAAAGCGTGACGAATGCAGGCTTTTAAGCCTTGACCGAAAAACCCATGAAACAAGACATTATCTTTTTAAAGACCTGCCGGGCCTTCTCAGGCCCGGTGACCGTTTGATTTTCAATAATACGAAAGTCGTGCCCGCACGCCTCAGGTGCCGTAAGGAAACCGGCGGCGCAGTCGAGCTTTTATTTACAGAGAGGATCGATGCTTTGTCCTGGAAGGCATTGATGAGACCTGCGAAGAAAATGGGGAAAAACACAATTCTTTCGCTTGCGGGAGAACCCCATATTCATTTAGTTATAACCGAAGTCTCGGGTGATGGGAGCGGAGTAGTTTCTCTGGCCGATACCGCAATCGCGGCGTCAATCGACGATCTCCTGCAACATTTCGGGGAAATGCCATTGCCTCCCTATATCAAAAGGAAACCGATCGGCTCGGACAGTGATACCTATCAGACCGTGTTTGCGAGGCATCCCGGGGCCATCGCTTCGCCAACGGCAGGCCTGCACTTCACCGGGGAATTATTGGAAAAACTCAAACACGTTGGGGTGGATTTTTCCTTTGTAACATTGCATGTTGGAATCGGGACCTTCAGGCCGGTGAAAACGGAAGACCCCCGTGATCACGAGATGCATAAGGAAACCTATGAACTATCGGCGGAGGTGGCGGCCATGCTCATGGAAACCAGGAAAAAAGGCGGAAGAAACATCGCGGTGGGGACCACCGTGGTGCGGGTCCTGGAGCATTGCTCGCAAGAAACCGGTTATCCAGTGGCCTCCGCAGGCGCGAGCCGGCTCATGATCCTGCCGGGCCATTCTTTTAAAGCAATTGATGGATTAATAACTAACTTCCATGTGCCCCGGTCGACCCTTCTCATGATGGTGGGCGCCTTTGCGGGAACGGAACACGTGCTCAAGGCTTACGAAGAGGCCGTCAAGCTCAAATATCGTTTTTTCAGCTATGGCGATGCGATGATCATTCTATAGGGCTTGCCAATTGAAATACGCATCGATATACTAAAGAGTATGAAACCCTTCTGTAAGCCTGCCGGCGTCATCATTTCGCTCATCATCCTTTCTTCCGGACTTACCGTTCGTGTGATTGCCCAAACGATGAAAATCCTCGTGCACATGACCACTGAACAGGAATTGTATCTGAAAACACAAGTACTTCCGCTCTTTGAACGTCAGAACAATATTAAAATCCTTATTGAGGAATACCAATCATTCAATGAAATCGCAACGAGATTGAAAGGACCAAAAGATTCCATAGGACTTGTAAAGGTGCCTTTTGTCAAGGAATGGGAGCTTGTCGACGACGGGTATATACGTTCGCTTAACTCATTTCTTTCTCCCGGCGAAAAAGACGAATTCCAAAAGGTTTACGCATGCTGGTGGCTTGGCGCCCGCGACAATGAGCAATATTATATTCCGAGGAAATTTGAAACCCGGATACTTGCGTACCGTCCATCCAAGGTGGCAACAGCGGTGGAATCGTGGAAGAAATTCGCGCAAGCCATCGATTCCTCGCTGGCGAATATAAACGGGCGGGGATTGCCCGAAGGTTATACGTTGGAAAGCGATCCCAACGAGTGGGATTTTTTCGACATCTATGTCGCCGGATATGTTTGGGCCCACACCAAATTTTCCGATGGAAAAAAATGCCGCATCGCCCAACGCGGCAAACTTTATGACGGCACGGCGCTCACGCTTATCGACAGGGTCTTTGAATGCGGCGGCGACTCGTATTCCCTTTTCAACATGGACAGCAAGGCGGTCCTCGACGCGTTTCTCTGGGAGGCTGCGTATGCCTGGGGTGGCATATACGACTCGCTGATGTGGACGGGGCAATGGACAGGGCGGCAACTGTGGGAAGGCTTTTGGAAAGGCTCGATTTATCTGACTTTTTTCACCCAATTCGATTGCATCACCGTGCTCAACAAGGAGATCGGTCTGGAAAATATGGCCAAGGACACCGCCGTTGATTTCGCGACGGCGCAGATGCCGCGCGGATGTTCGATTGAACTTGACAAGTCCCGGCACACACTCCGGCAAGGGACGCACCGGGTGACCACCGGAGGATGGTGGTGGGGAATACCAAAACGCTGGAACGACCCGGTCCTTGCCTATAAACTGGCCCGTTTTATTACCAATCGTGAAAACCAGATAAAAGAATGCACCAAATTCGGTATGGTGCCGGTACGCTATGATGTCATTAAAGACCCCACTGCGTTGTTCTTGGGCGGCCCGATCAGCGAAGTTTTCAAGACATCATACAGACAGATACAAACCAATGATAATTTTGTTTTGCCAAGCAGCACTCGGATCGATACGGTCACCCAATGCTACCTTGATGCATGGAAAAAAATCATCATGGAGAAAAATTGGGCCAAAAACCCTCGCCTTGCTCCCATGCCCGATCATATTGCAACGGAGCTCAAGGAAAATTATGCTCCCCGCATCGGGAAATGACGCCGGGGTCCGTTGAGGCAGGCGATATTAAATTTAAGGTTGACAAAGAATGTTCCGGCAGTTATCTTAATATCCAATGCCTTAAAGCCCGTATGGTGTTTTCACATGCGGGCTTCATTTTTTAACTTACCTTAGTATTCTATTTATTAAGCCGTCGATAGAAGGAGAGCTTATGGGTCTTGAAATATCCAAGAAATCCGTTGATAGTATTTTATGGCAGGATTATCGCGCAGCTCAAACGGGCATGATCGTGCATTATGTTTCGGACCCGGTGTCCGAAATTCCCATTCGTGAAATTCCGGAAGAAATAAATTCTCCCGTTATACCTGAGCCGAATTATGAAAACCGCGTTTATGGTTATTTCGGTTGTATCAGGCCAAAAATCAGGAACGCTTTTTTTAAGTCGAAAATCCGGTATGTTTTTTTCCTCACAAAATATGCGGGATCCAAGAATGAGTTTAAAGACAAAGCTATTATAACGGGATATTTTCGCATCTATAAAACCGCGGATGTCCAGAAACTTCATTTAAGATATCTGAATGACGCTGCATGTATTGATGCTGATTCATGCATTGCACTACGTGCCGATGAAGCACATTTTGTTTCATTGAACAATGCATATATTGTTGATGATGAAAAACTTAAAGGTTGGGGTTATAATGCAAAGATTACCAAGCAGTTACGCATTGTTCTCGACACCGAAAAAACGAACCAGCTCCTTGATTATTTGAAATCGAAACCCAATCAATTGGATGTTTATATCAGCGAAACAAAAAGATTACAACCGCATACTGAAAATGAAGAACAGGAAGAAGAAGAAGAAACTGTTGGTACTGCCCCTGAAATCGCCGTGGCAGAGCAACATTCTAAAGAAAATGTCGTTTCCGCTGATAATGTTCCTGATACTGCGCCAGCGGAGCAACAAGTAGAACAACATGGTGGACAGATCGAGTAATAAAGTCATGTGCTGGAAAATGAGTGTAGTATGAATGAACAACGAAGCTTGGAACGAAGAAACCTTGACCGGATCAAGCTTTTTTATTACCTTCGCGTGTATGATCGCGATACCGGGGAATTTGTCGGGTCGGTTTTTGATCTCTCAGTACAGGGAATGAAATTAGTCAGCGAAAGGCTCTTTACCGTTCAGTCTCTCTATTACTTGAAAATTCTTCTGCCTGAAGGAAGCATTTTAGGGGAATCAATCGACATCGATGCCCAATGCCGCTGGCGAAGCGACGGCGATCAAATAAACACCTTTGAGGCAGGTTTTGAATTTGTAAAGAAAGTAGACAGCGGCATTTACATAATAAAAAACCTGATCGAAGAGTTGCTCGGCCGCAAGCCCAAGTAGGTTTTCTAATTACCGTCGAGACGCACGGCCCATGCGTCTCGACGAAAATTTAATAATTCGCGCTGGCTTCATCCTGTCCTCAAATAATATCAACCCCGAAGAGAAAAGGACTATTAACGACCCCGCCAAAGACCATAATGAAAATGGTTCGTGGAACAGCAGTATTCCCGCCCCAAAATTTATCACCGGCGCGCTGAGCACAAAAACCGACCCGGACGACACGGAAACATGGCGATATCCTTCGGTCATCGAAAGCTGGCCAAGTGTCGCCAACACGCCGATCATAATCAGAAGCATGCATCCCGCAAACCCGCAGTGAAGCGAAGCCGAACCGGCGGGGACCACCATGACCCATAGGCCTACCAGGCATTGAGCAAAAAATATCGATGATGTTGAATCGGTTTCCTGCAGTTTTTTTATCAACACGACGGTCAGACACGCCAGGACCGAACCGGCAATAGCTATGATTTTAAAGGCCATGGCCCCCGAACATGCGCACTGATTTTGACCATGAAGAAAAAGAATACCTATGCCTACCATGGCCCCGGTCAGCGACATAAAGCCGAGCGCGGATATGCGCTCTTTGAGCAGTATGGCGCCGAACACGAAGGCGAAAACCGGATACGTGTTCATGATGATCGAAGACCAAATGAGGCCGAGTTTAGCGATCGATATAAAACCGATCCATACCGATACGCTCCCGATGAGCCCGCGCAGGGCGAGTCCTTTTTTGTCAACAAACGACAGCCTGACCTTACCGGTCATGGCCAGCGAACACATGATGCCCAGACCGATGATGAACCTGAACAGCGTTGTGGTATAGGCGTTAACATCGCTCGTGTAGCGGATAAGGCACGCCATTCCGCAGAACGCGATATTCGACGCTCCCATGAGCGTCATTCCTTTTATTGGATTGGTATTGTTCATAAATTACACTTCGACACTTCGAACCGACTCAGTGCGGCGCTTCGCTCAGGGAGCAGTCCGAAAATAAAAAAGCCCGCTGTTGGTTTGCTTCAACAGCGGGCTTTGGTTTTATCACTTTTATTTGTTTTTAAACTTTATGATTTCCACCGTTGAAGCGACATAATGACATCTTTACCGCGAGCCTTGACCATAATGGCGGCAGGCATACCCGGGAGTTGCCATGATAATAGAAAATTGTGCATGTGGCGGACCATGAATAGTTCCTTATTTGATTTCATTCTATGATAATATAATCTGAAAATCAAGGGTTGTCAAAGGAAGATTTTTAAAAAAGTGTCGTGTTGCGTTTTCAAAGAGATGTTATTTATATTACTTGTTCTTAATTCATGGAAGAAAGAATTAAGAAAACAGAAGTCAGGAAAAGAGATAAGGAAAATAAAGTATATTAAATCAAACCCTAAAGAAAAATACCCATGAATTCTCAAGAAAAATCATTAGCGCGCCAATTATTTCAAAACAAGCTTAACAAGGCCGACGGTCAAGCATTTGAAGATATTTTTACTGCAATAATGAATTATGCCGAACCTGACTTCCAGCAAATAAAACCATGGGGCAACATCGGTGATAGAAAAAATGACGGGTATATCAAAACAAAGGGTATTTTTTACCAAGTATTTGCCCCCGAAGATATTCAAAAATCATATCCTAATGCAATTATTAAGCTGCAGAAAGATTTTATTGGTTTAAAAACTCACTGGACTCCAATTAATGAGTTTTATTTTGTCTTAAATGATAAATTCCAAGGAGTTAATGCTGGTTGTGATAAAGCAATTCAGGAAATAAAAACAACTCACAATCTGAAATCCGCCGGATTTTTAACGGCAAAAGACCTTGAAAACATTCTTTTCGAACTCGATGATGACCAGATATTATCAATTACCGGCTTTATTCCCGACCCGGCAAATATTAAAATTTTGGACTATTCGATCCTTAATGAAGTGATCGGACATATCATGCAACTATCTATGAAAATAGGAGAAGCAGAAAAGATAATCCTGCCTGAATGGGATCAGAAAATACAATTCAATGGGTTATCCGAACCAATTTCACATCTTCTGAACCACGGTTATTTTCAATGGAAATCTCTTGATGAATATTTAAAAAACAATGGTGACTTTCTCGCTGACGCCCTGCGTAATAAAATGAATGAAATATATATTCAGGAAAAAGCATTGAATCAGGGAGATAAATTATTCTGGGCTATTGTCAATGTTGCAAGTCCAAGAGCTGCAAGCATGTGTCAGGAAGCGGTAATTGTAATCATGTCTAAATATTTTGAAACTTGTGATATTTTCGAGGAACCGAAAAAGGATGATGAGGTATGATAATTCCAACAAAGCATACAAATTTTTCAGAATCTCTCTTAGGTTTCGGCGGATACATTTTAACGCTCCTTGAAATTCCTAATTCAATCGACGAGTTATGGAATAAATATAAGAATGATTATGCAAACAAGGTCCTCTATGCAAAACACAGTTTCGATAATCTGATACTGACGATTGTTTTTCTTCATGCTATCGGTGCGGTCGATGAACGTGACGGGATGATTGTCAAATGCAATTGATTAAAGTTTACTCAAATCAGGAAACATTTAAAACGGTCCAATTCAACAAGACCGGAATGAGTTTCATTGTCGCGAAGCAAAAGGATCCTGGAGCAAGCGAGCGGGAACATGGGGCCACCTACAATGGCGTCGGGAAATCGCTTCTGGTGCGTATTATTCATTTTTGTTTGGGAGCGAGTACAAAAGATTACAGAGTGTTTTGTGAGAAATTGCCGGGATGGATATTTTATACTGAATTTGAAATTGATAATATCAAATATATCACAAAAAGAGCGACGGAAACCCCGGATAAGATCACTTTGAATGACAAAGAACAATCTATCGATAAATTTAATAAAGAAATGGGTTCTCTATGTTTTTCCATCCCTAATGATATCTCTGTTTTATCCTTTCGCTCCCTTATTCCTTTTTTCATAAGGCCTAAAAGGGAATTTTACATCGATTGCAAAATTCCAGGCAAAAGCGGCACGGATTATCACATCTTGCTTAAAAATGCTTTTTTATTGGGTCTGGATATCACTCTTGTTCAGAAAAAATTCGAAATCAAAAAAGAACAGGATAGAATAAAACAACTTGAGAATAATTTCAAGAATGATTCTTTGCTTCGAGATTTTTTTACCGGAAATAAAGATGTCAGTTTGACGCTTGTCGATCTTGATGACCGGATAAAACGACTCGATGATGATTTAAATGCTTTCAAGGTGGCTGAAGATTATTACGAAGTTCAAAAGGAGGCGGACAAAGTCGAGAAAGAAGCCTTCACATTAAACAATAAAATAATAATGCTTCAAAACAATATCGACAACATCGATAAAAGCCTTACAATTACTCCTGATATGAATAAAGAAAGCGTCAGGGCTGTCTATAATGAATCCCAAATACATTTTCCTGATGCTTTGGTAAAGACATTAAATAATCTGGAGGGTTTTTACGAAAACCTGATATCAAATCGCAAAAAGAGATTACTTGAACAGCAAAACAAGCTCAAATTGGAAATAGCGGAAAAAAAGGAGGGGGCGGAAAAATTACGTGCAAAGCTCGATAAGCTACTTCAATATCTTGGAGAACACCGGGCGATTGACCTTTTTATTAAACTTGGCAATGAAAGCGCTGAATTGAAAATGGAGCGTGATAATCTTAAAAAATATCAGACGCTTCAGGCGAGTTATAAAACCAAACAGCGACAGACTGAAAAAGAGCGGATATTACTGAACGAAAACACGGATCAATATTTGTCGAAGATTGAGTCCGAAACAACGGCCTTAAGGGATTATTTCAGAACTCTTGCTAAAATATTTTATCCCAAAAGCATCGTGGGACTTACCATCGAGACGAATGAAGGGGAAAACCAACTGCAATTCACCATCGATCCGAAAATTGAATCCGACGATTCCGACGGGATAAATCATGTCAAAATATTCTGTTATGATTTAACGATTTTATTCAAGGGCCAAAACCATAAAATTAATTTCATTTTTCATGACAGCAGACTTTTTGACGGCACTGATGAACGACAAAAAACCGAAATGTTCAGAATCATGAACCGATATTTTTCAAAAAGCGGGAAACAATATATTGCAACTGTCAACCAGAATCAGCTTGAGGAAATTAAAAAACATCTGTCTGAAGCCGAAGTTGAAGAAATTATCACGCGGAATACAATTTTATATTTAACCGACGATGCGGAGTCGGGAAAATTATTGGGAACAACGATTGACTTAAGTGAAAAAAGATAATCGTAAAGAATCTGCCATTTCCAGCAGATGTCTGTTTTTTTGAATTTACGAGGCGATGTCAAAAATTACACTATTGAATGATTCTGCTTCCAACCCCAAAATTGCCTTTATTTTGCCGACCCGATCTTCGGTATAACGGCGTGAGTGTGCCGCCCGCCGAGTCCTCTTTTCCGCTTAGCATATTCTCTATTCGCGAATCTTGAATATAGATAAAACCGTTTGCTTATCAATACCAAAAATGGTATATTAGCTATATGGAATTTACGGTAAAAATTCTTCCTTCCGCCAATAAGTTCATCGACTCTTTACCGGAGAAAATGCAGAGCAAAATATACCGTACTGTCGATTTGCTAAGGGAGTTCGGGTACCGATTGCCCGATCCATACTGTAAAGCACTTAAAGGAACGCTGGGGCTGAAGGAACTACGAGTAAAACTGGCGACGGATATTTGCCGATTATTTTACTTTCATTACAAAGATAAAGTGTATGTCATTACGTCTGGCTATGTAAAGAAAAGGGACAAAACCGATCGACAAGAAATCGAACGGGCACTGCATATAATGAGCCAAGTTTTAAAGGAGAAACTCCAATGAAAAGCTATGATTTTAAAAAATTGCTTGGAAAAAAACTGAAAAATCCTGAGTTCCGCAAGGAATGGGAAGCGCAGAAAGAGGAGTTTGAAGTTGCAAAGGAAGTTATCCGCTTGCGGATAAAGGCTGGTATAACGCAGAAAGAGCTTGCTGAAAAGGCATATACTTCGCAGCCGGCAATCGCCCGTTTGGAATCGGGCAACTATCGAAATTTGAACTTATCGTTTCTACGCAAGATAGGTAAAGCCTTAGGTGCGGAACCTCATGTAAGGTTCAAGAGGATAAAGCCTGTTTTGCGCAAGGATACTATTGCAAGGCGCCCTCTTTCCACTTTTTAAAAAACCCCACGACCACCGCTGCCCGGATTCACCGTAGGAATGAACTTCGGCATAGAATTGGTTTTCGTCATCCGACATGAGCGACTGGGCCCATCACGAAAGGCTTTTCCCCGCGGTTTTCGCGACTATTTGGATAAGAGACCGGATATTGAAGGGTTTGGTGATCGACCCGGCAAGGCCCATTTCCGTTATCCGTTTTTCATCGATCAGTTCATTGAGACCGGAAACAAGCAGGGCCTTGATTGACGGATGCAGTTCCTTCAAGCGCCGGAAACATTCAAGGCCGTTGCATTCGGGCATCAGCATGTCGATGAGTACCAGGTCGAAATCGTCGGCATGTTTGCGGTATGCCTCGATGGCCTTAAGGGGGTTGGTGTTTGTCGTGACCTGGCACCCGGCGTTCTGCAGCACGTATTTGAGGATCTCGCAAATTGCCGCGTCATTATCAATCACGAGTACCCGAGCGTTAATATATACGGGCGCCAGCGCGACGGGCCCGCTGTCGGTATCGGACTGCGGGGCGGTTTTACCGGCCACGGTCACCGGCAGGTAAAATTTAAATGTCGAACCCTTGCCCGGAGCGGACACGACGTCCACAAAGCCATTATGGTTTTTCATCACCCGCGCAACATTGGTTAGTCCAAGGCCCGTGCCTTTTCCAAGAGGTTTTGTCGTAAAAAATGGTTCAAAAAGCCGTCGTTGTGTTTTCTCGTCCATGCCGCACCCTGAATCGGCGATCGATATCACCAGATATTCCCCAACGGCGTTCATTTGCCGCGCGGGAAGGGAAAGCGGGCCGTTCAAAAAACGGTTTTCAGTTGAAAATAAAAGCCTCCCGCCGTGTTCCATGGCGTCTCGCGCGTTGATGGCGATATTGACAAGAGCATTTTGCATCTGGACCGGATCGCCCATGAAATAAGGGTTTTCAGCGCGGAAATCATGGGTGATGGAAACGTTGTTTTCCATCGTAAAAGAAAGAAGGTGGATCGTGTCGCTCACCAGCGTATGGCCGTTAAGGACACTTACCTTGCTTTGGGTTTTTCGTGTAAAATCAAGCACGGTCCGGATGAGCTTCGCGCCGTTTTCGACCCCGCTCACCATGCCGGAAACAATCTCGTTCATCTGCGCATCGGTCCCGGCGGCGTCCACCAACAGCTTTTCCCGAATCAACTCCGCCGAACACAGGCAATTGTTCAGCACGTTGTTGAGATCGTGGATTATCCCCACGGTCATCTGCCCGATTGCCTCAACTTTCATTGAGTGTTGCAACTGTTCTTCGAGACGCGCCTTTTGCTTCCCAAGAATTACATGCTCGGTGACATTACGAATGATGCCGACAGACCCTGTGAATTTTTCCGCGGAATCCTTGGATTTTTTGGAATAGTGCCCGGTTGAGGAAATCTCACCATAGAGCACGCCGTCGGTCACGGACCGTTTTGGGTCCTGCATACGGCGCAACAAACGGTCGAAATAGTCTCCGTAGGAATGTACTTCGCCGTAGAATTGGTTTTCGTCATCATCCGACATGAGCGACTGGACCTGGTCCTTTAAATATTTGGACACAAACCGTATGACAAGCCGCCGCGTTGCCCGTGCGCCGGTCCTGCGTTCATCAAAAAGCTTGGGCGCTGACGCGTCTCCGGTTTTTTTTCCTTTGTAAAGCGGCAGGACGGCCTCGCGGCTGATGGCGTTGATATCGTGGGGATGGATGATTTCCTTGAAATGTTTTCCGAGCAATTCATCGGAAGTATAACCCAGGTCCGTTATCGCTTCGCTGATATAAATAAAATGCCCGGAGGCATCGATTTTATAAATGATGTCGGGGAGCGTCTTAAAGAGCGCATGATACTGCTTGAGCTCCTGGCCCGGCGAAAGAACGGAGGGCTTTTTTTTCCTGTTTTTAGGGGCTATAATTGTCATAAGGTTTTGAAGGTAAAGGTTGAAACTATTTTTAATTATACCCGTATGGCCGAAAAAAAAACAATGGTTTTGTGAGACAGGACTTTTTTTAAGGAGAATCAACCTCAGAAGAATCTATTTTTATAAGCCATGTACAAAAAAAACAAATCGTTTACTTTTCTCAATCCCGAACACCTGGCCCCCATAAGAAACCTTGAATTGCGCGCCAGGCTGATAGTTGAAGGGACCATCGCGGGCCTGCACCAGAGTCCCTATCATGGATTTTCAACGGAATTCCTGGAGTACCGGCCGTATCTTCCCGGCGAATCGACGCGGAGGATCGATTGGCGGAAGTTCGCGAAAACCGACAGGACCGTGGTGCGCCTTTTTGAAGACGAAACCAATTTGTTCGCGCATATTCTTATTGACAAGAGCGCATCGATGAAGTTCTCTTCAACCAAAACCATGGACAAATATGACTACGCCAGGACACTCGCCGCCTCGCTTGCGCTTATCCTTGTGCGTCAGCGCGATGCCGTGGGACTGTCGGCGTTTGACGAAACGACGAGCTGTTATATCGCGCCCCATTCCACCAACATTCAGCTGAAAACCATCATGGCGCAGCTTGACCGCATGGAAGCCTCGGGCGTGACCCGCTGCGGGGCGGCATTGTCGCGGCTAGCCCGGACGCTTAAAAAAAGAGGGCTGTGCATCGTCATTTCCGATTTGTTCGACGAACCGGAGGAAATAATCCGCGGACTGCGCCATTTGCGGTTTAAGAAGCAGGACGTTATCGTGCTGCGTATAGCGGACCCGATGGAACAGAATTTTAAACATGCGGCCTCGCTCAAGATACACGACCTTGAAACCGGCGAAAAACTTTCGCTTGATCCGGTCACGGCCGCGCGTTTTTTCAATCAAGGGGTCGCCGGTCACCATGCTGTCATAAAAAGGGCATGCCGGGAGCTTTCCATCGATTGCGAACTCGTCCTGACAAACGAACCATTTCATAAAGCGTTACTGCGTGTGCTTGATAAAAGACGGAGAATGTCGTGAACATGTTGTCATTTTACCGGCCCGCATTTTTGTGGGGACTGGTGTTCCTTGCGGCGCCGATTATCATCCACTTCTTTAACCGCAGACGCTCCGTACTCCTGGATTTCTCAACTGTCCGGTTTTTTCGCATCACCGCCGTTCGAGCGAGCAAAATCCGTCGTTTAAAAAGGTTATTGCTCCTGTGTTCCCGCTGTTTGCTGATTGCCGTGATTGTCGCTTTATTCGCAAAGCCCTATAGCAAAAGCAACCCGTTTGCCGCTCTTTCCGATCCTAATGGAGCGATTTTCTGCTGGATTGACCCGACAATAAGCATGAAATATAAGGACGGCAATGTCCAGCTTTGGGAAAGGGCCTTGTCCCTGTTGGATTCACTCGATCAAAAACTGCCGCTTTCATCCCAACAATATTGGTTCAGCGATGCCCAGGGTGGATTCATTCCTAAAGAGGTTATAACTTCTGAAAAGGTTGATTTTACACGAAACGGTCTTGCGCATCCGGAAAAAATATTCAATTCACTTAAAAATACGATCCGTAATTTTTCAGGCTTCCCTTTGCTCGTTATTGTTTCGGATTTTCAGGACAATGTGAGCAGGGCGCTCGACAGCATGTCTTTTTTTAATCAAGCTAAAATTCCAATCATGTGCGTTTCCGTGGCGCCGCATGCACCTTGGAATTTCGGTATACGGAAAGCCTCCGTATCACGCGAACATCCATCAACAATCGTCAGCACCATTTCCGCGCAGGGGCGTCCGTGCAATCAAACGGGTATGTCGGTGGTTTCGGGCGGAATGCGTTTGGGACACAATGTCGTCAGCGTCAAGACCAATGAACATGTTACAATAAATACTGAAATTTCGAATGAACGCGGCGGCTTTGTGAGTCTTGATGTCGAAGACCCGTTTTCCTTCGATAATGTCAACTATTTCGTCACGGAAGGGAACAAAAGTTTTCGAGTGCTGGTGATTGGAGATAGCACGAAATGTTTCCCCATTGCCGCGGCGTTTCGTTCCATGCAAAAAGAGTGGTGGGACCCGGTAATCGTGCGGGAACCGCGGTTCGTAAGTTATAACGATATTGACTCCGCGGATTGCATTGTTTTAAACGAAGTTTCTTTTTTACCAAGGGCCGTGCAGCTCCTTGTTTCCACGCGATCGATGGGCGCCAAGGCAATTCTTTTTTCGCCGGGAGTTGACAGCGGGTCTATATTCGCGGGAAATGATTTTCCCAACATTATGGGCAAAAGCCGCAAACTGTCCGATACAGGCGCCGTAAAGCCCCGTTTTCTGGCTTTTCCCGATACGTTGTCGGAGCTTTGGAAAGGGTTTCATGGATTAAATAATGTGGATGTGGGAATTTTCCGATTTTGCGATTCCCTTCGCGGAGAGGCCCTGTGCAGACTTGACAATGGAAGCCCTTTTGCGTCCGGTTTAATTGATTCAATTGGAAATTCGTGGATTTTGTTTGCCTCGCCAATCGGTCTTACGCAATCAAACAATCTTTGCGAGACCGGGATTTACGTGCCTTTCCTGGACCGGGTTTCGCGCTTCGCATTGGCGTCAATCCATAAAGATGTTGAAGAATGGGTCGCGGGAAAACCGCGGCGTAATCCGTTTTATGGCGCAAAGCATCCGGCGTTGGTGGACAATGAACAGGGAAAACGCATGGCTCAATGGGACAACCAACCCCTTGTTGTTTTTAATGAGCCGGGAATATACAGAATTCAGCCGTTTGGTTTGCCTTCCTACCAGGTGGCGGTTAATATCGACCCGGAAGAGGCCCTTTTTACTTACCGTTTTCCTCACGTGCCTTCAAGCGTCAAAGACCGGGTGAAACTTTGTGATTATGGCGACTTCCTGAACGGCCTGCATGACGAAAAGGGGCCTGGTTTTTTCAATGTTCTATGGATAATGCTTGCGGCACTGATGCTGGCAGAGGCGCTTTTATGGGAAAAAGTTGACAAGCGTGATAACAGGTAAGCTGGTCCGCCCGTTTCGATATGCCCGCTTTAAAGCAGGCGCTCAACGAGGGGAAATGGAAGCGCAAAAACAGCTTGCAAATCAGTGAACACCAAAGTATACTGATATAAATATTATGAAAATTGAAATGCATTCCCATGGCGATTATCAGGTCCTGAGGATCGAGGATGAGCTTACGGTCATCTCCGACCTTTCGGAGCTCACCTTTATCATTGAAGGATATCTCAAGCAGGGCAAACGCTCCATTGCGGTAGGGTTTACCACGACCTCGTATATTTACAGCGGGGCGGTGGCTGTCTTGATAAACTGCCTCAAAAAAGTAAAGCGGGAAGGCGGCGACCTTTGCATCATCGAGCCGAACCCGGAAATTCTTTCGATCCTCAACCTCATCAACGTAAACAAGATAATCAATATTTACGAATCGGAAGACGACCTGCCGCAGATGCCGTATTGAAACGAATGGCTATTTTTTCTTGCTTTTCACCGCGGTGCTGTCGATTGTTTTTTTAGCGCAGTCGGATAGCGCCAAGAGCCCGCTTTTGTTGACGGTCACCAGGACCGAGACTTCCCATCCGGCGCCTTTTTTAAAATCCTCGTTTTTTACCACGTTTTTCTGGAGTTCTTTTATGCAATCGGGAAGTTTCTTGGGGTCGGATTTAATTTTTGCAAGGGCGAGTTTTATCTTCGCCGTGAGGTCCTGCATGGCCTGTTTTTGCGCCACGTCCGTGGCATTGGTGACGTCAGCGTTGACGCAATGTCCTTTACCCACCACGGAATCGCCTACGATGACCTGGGTCACGTTCACGATCTCTTCCTTGACATAGCTCCAAGTCTGGTCCTGCGCGATCTTGATGATCCTGCCATTCCTCAGCGGAACCGTAAAATCCTTGTCGATCGGTTCCTGCTTGCCGTTTTTAAAGCTCCAGGTGCTGTCGGGGTTGAGAATAATCGCAGTTCCATCCGGGGTTGTAAGTTCCATGCTGACCGGACGTGAAACAGTTTTCGCGGAAAAGCACATGCAGTAACTGAACATGATAATAACGGCCGATGCAAAAAACTTTGCATTCATGAAATGCTCCTTTGGATGAAGGTTTTTTTAAAGATATAGAAAATATATTTCCATCAAGGCCATTTTTACATTATTTCACATCATGTATTTTAAAATCGAATAACCTCTATCAAAGGGCAACCGCTACAATGAATGTTTCCTTGCAGCATATGCTTGAAAAAGGGTCCCCGGTGATTTTTGACGGGGCAATGGCCACCCAGATAAATGAATACAATATCAATGAAAATGACTATCACGGGCATGCCGGATGCAATGAAATTTTAAATCTCACCAAACCTGATGTAATCCTCGAAATCCATAAAGAATATTTTAAAGCAGGCGCCCATATTGTGGAAAGCAATACATTCGGGGCAAACAGCGTTAAACTTGCTGAATATGGCCTTGGAGAAAAAACCTATGAAATAAACAAAGCCGCGGCCATTATAGCCCGGCGGGCGGTAGAAGGCGCCTGTAGAAAACACTCATGTTTTGTGTGCGGCGCCATGGGACCGACGGGCCATCTTCCCTCGTCCGCCGGTTTTGGCCGAGACTCCATAAGTTTCGATTCGTTGGCGGGCATTTTTACGGAACAGGCCTCGGGCCTGCTTGACGGAGGAGTCGACATGCTTCTCCTGGAAACCATGCAGGACCTTCTGGAAGTGCGCGCGGCCATGTATGGCGTTCGGAGACTCATGCGCGAGCGCAAACAAAATGTCCCTATTCAAGTCCACGTTTCAGTCGACGCCGCGGGCAGGATGCTTCTCGGCAGCGATATGAAGTCTTTTTTAGGCGCCGTGAGCAACCTTTCTCCCGTCGCCATAGGTTTTAATTGTGGTGTTGGGCCCAATGAAATGGGTCCGCATATCATCGACCTTCTTAAGCGTTCGCACTATCCCATTGCAATGATGCCGAACGCCGGAATGCCTGAGAATGTCGATGGAAAAGCGCTGTATAAAATGGGCGCGGATGAATTCGCCGAAGCGGTTGTTCCCCTCGTGGCAAGTCATGGCCTGGCGATTGTCGGAGGATGTTGCGGAACGACGCCCGCGCATATCAGGGCCCTTTCCCGCGCGCTTGAAGGAAAGCGACCGGCACGGCGGCCGGTTTCCTTGAGAACCTATGTTTCGACAGGGATCAGCGGGACGGACCTGGAAGCGCTTTCAAAGCCGATCATTATCGGGGAACGTTTGAATGCGCAAGGTTCGAAAAAAACAAAAGAGCTTGTGCTGGCCCATAATTTCGATGAATTATACCAAATCGCCCTGCTCCAGGGACAGCGGGGAAGCGCGCTTATAGATTTATGCCTTGCCGTCAATGAACGCGATTTAGAAAAAGAGATGATGGCGGAGCTGGTCGCCTTTCTCGCCCAAAGGGTAAGCGTCCCGTTCTGCCTCGATTCCACGGAACACGAGGTTTTTGAGCATGCGCTTAAAGCGTGTCCGGGATCGGTACTGATTAATTCGATAAATTTTGAACATAAAGGCGGGAAAGCACGGGCGTTACTGGCGCTGGCGCGGGATTTCGGCTGTCCGGTCATCGCCCTGACCATTGACGATGAGGGCATGGCAAAAACGATAGCGAAAAAACTGGAACTCACCAGGCGCATCCGCGACCTGGCATGCGGGGAATTCGGCCTGCCGGAACATTTTATATACGTCGATCCGCTTACCTTTACTTTAGCGACAGGTGATCCGGAGAGCGCCGATGCCGCCAGGATAAGTATCGAGGCCGTTTTCAGGATAAAGGACGAAATGCCGCGCGTCCGCACCGTTCTTGGGGTCAGCAATGTGTCCTATGGGTTGGCGCCCGCAAGCCGCATAGTGCTCAATAACCTTATGCTTCATCATGCGGCTAAGGCGGGTCTGGATGCGGCGATATTTAATCCTTTGCATATCGATGCGGTTGAAACCTATCCCGTTGATCTTCGTCTTCGAGCTGAAAACCTGCTTTTTAACCGTACAAAAAGCGCGCTTGCCGATTTTGTCGGGTACTTTGAAACTGCTTCCGACGCCCAAACGGCGGCGCATTCCGGTCAGGGCGTCGGTTCCGGCACTCAGACTGATGCGCAGCAGCTTCGCGGGAAGATTGTCCAGCGCGACAGGCGAGGGTTGCGGGAACTTATCGAGACGATACTTAAAAGTGAGTCCGCGGACAACGTTCTCAATGCAATACTTCTGCCCGCAATGGAAGAAGTCGGGAAAAAAATGGCCCGGGGAGAAATGATCCTTCCTTTTGTGCTGCAGGCCGCTGAGGTGATGAAAGAATCGCTTGAGGTCTTAGGGCCTTTTCTTAGAAAAAACCAGACGAAAAACAGGGGCGCGATAATTCTTGCGACTGTGTATGGGGACGTGCATGACATCGGGAAAAACCTTGTGGGTTCCATTCTTAAAAACCAGGGATTTGAAATTGTCGATCTCGGGAAGCAGGTACCCCTGGAAAAAATCATTGAAACCGTTGAACGCCTTCGGCCCGATGCAGTGGGGCTTTCGGCGCTTTTAGTGATGACGTCACGTGAAATGCGGCGATGCGTTGAAGAATTTGACAGACGGGCGTTTTCCATTCCGATCATTATCGGCGGGGCCGCGGTCAACCGGGCTTTTGCCGAAAGGATCGCCCGGATCGGTGACGCGCGCAATTACGCGGGAGGCGTGTTTTACGCCAAAGACGCTTTTGAAGCCACGAGGATCATGGACGATTTGAAAAAAAACAAGGGCGTTCCCCATGAACGTCCATTGCCTGAAACAACCCCGGTAGCACAAGAAAAAGTTCAGCATGCCATAGAAGTCCCGCCGCAACTTGAATATGGGGAGCTGCTCGTCCCGCATTTTTACGGGACAAGCGAAATCCTGCGATGGGAAACCCAAACGTTGTTTGACGCTTTTGATACAAGCCGTTTATTTAAAGGGTATTGGGGAGGCGGCAATCTTTCCGCGGAAGATTTTGCGAAAAGCGCGGACCAGGAATTTTCACCCGCATTTGAACGTCTAAAGAATGAAATCATGATTGACACGCTCATTGAAGCCAGGGGAATGTACGGCTTTTTCCCGGTCTATACAAAAGACGATACGCTCTTCCTTCTGGCCCCCGGTGACTTTCATACGGAAATCGCTTCGTTTCATTTTCCACGGGTGGAAAAAAAACAAAACAGGTCGCTTGCGGATTTTTTCAGGCCTGAAAGCGACATTATTGGCGTCCAGGTTGTTACCATTGGGAAAGGGGTGGGTGAGCGCAGCAGACGTTATATTTCAGAAGAGAACAGTTATAAGATGGGTTATTATCTTAACGGAATCGGAAACTATCTCACGGAAAAGCTTGCCGACCGGGTTACCGCCGAAATTCGACGGGGACTTTTTATAGACCGTGACCAGGGTAAACGGTACAGTTTTGGTTACCCTGGATTGCCGGGTGTTGAAGAACAGGTTAAGCTGTTTGAAATTATGGCGGTGGAAGAAAGGTTGGGTATCACGCTTACCCCCGGATTTCAAATGGAGCCTGAACATTCAACGATGGCGCTATTCGTCCATCACCCCGGGGCGCGGTATTTGTGATAGAACGTAGTTCCCCCGTCAAGCAGAAGACAAGTCATCGAAACCCTGTAGGGCGACTTACGTTTGATCGAATGATTGCCGCGCTTGCATCGGGTTTATTGGTGCTCATGGTCGGGGCAGTTTCCGACGTGTTTCGCATTGGCACGCACCGATTTGCTCTTCTCACGGCAGCATGCATTTGTCTGTCAATCATGTTCTTTGCGGTGATGTCATCCGTTGGACCGGTACAAGCGATCCTGAACATTTCAGACAGGATCGGCAATCGTGTGGCGCTATTGGGCGCGCTGGGATATGGCATAATCATGAGCATAGCCGTTATTTGGCTGTATAACGGATTCGATACATGGATCGATTTTGACCTCGCCATTCGTAACCAGGCATTCTGGCGTATCATTCACGGCGCGGGATTTGTCAGCACAATGGATTCGGGAATCAATAACCTTGGGATCCACAGCGCCTATGTGTATTTCCTGATAGTGCCAATCTATGCACTGTTCCCATACCCGCCAACGCTTATGGTGTGCCAGGCGGCGGCGGTCGCGTTGGGAGGTTATCTCCTTTTTCGTTGTTTAAGGACTCGTTTTACCTCCGAAATTGCCATCGGGGTCGTGCTGGCCTACTGGATTTCGGCGATGGTTAGTTCGGCCGTATTTCACGGGGTCCATGAGGTCACTTTCGCCCCGCCCTTGATTGTGATGATGTACGATTCATTTCTCAGGGGCAGGCTGAAATGGTTTCTCCTGTGGACATTTGCGCTTTTAACGGTAAAGGAAACGATGCCGTTTGTGGTCATTGGTTTCGCTATATTAGCGATAGTCAAGCGACGCACATGGAAGTGGTGGGGCCTGCCGGTCGCTCTGGCTCTCGTGTTTGGGGCTGTCAATTTCGGCATTGTGTTCCCGCTGCTTCGCTCCCGCATGGGGCATGTTTACATGGGTCTTGATTTTCTGCCCCGGAACCCAGGCGAGTGGCTGGGGATTGCGCCGATAAAGATGCGCTACCTGCTGGTATTACTCGCGCCGTTTTTGTTTCTTGGTCCCGCGGGCGCCTATTCGTTGCCGGCGCTTTCCGAAATAGTAATAAACATGATTTCCATGAACCCATGTCACACCGACCTGAACCGCCATTATACCATTTTTATCGCCATTGCCTTTCTGGTATCGTCGGCTTTTGCCATAGATGCCTGGTCGCGAGGTTTGTATCTATCACGGATCGCGGGGGGCCGTCGGCATGCCGCGCTGTTTCTTGTCATGGTGCTGGTGCTTTCCCAGGCGGTCACGACACCGCTTTGGACAAGCCATTTACCGTCATTTTCGAGACATGATAAGAGCGCTGAGTGGGCAATGGTTAAAAGGATATCCGCCCGGGCAACGGTCATGGCGAGCCACGGATTCCTCGCATCCTTGTCATCGAGGCAGAAGCTCTATAGCTTTTACAACACGTTTGATAAAATTAATGAATGCGACTATCTCATGGTAGATGCGTCGTTTGTTCCCGAATGGTATCCTGCCGAAGTACGGCGCACGATCGAAGCGCTGGCAGCTCATCCGGGAGCTGACTCATTGTTTGAACCTTTAGCCGTCGATGGGCCCTGTTTGTTGATGCGGAAAAGAGGCGAAACGGGTTTCATTGCTTCAGTTAAAACAGCAACTTGCCGACCTTGACATAAGCCGCAATAAGCGGATTTCTATTGATAAATTTCCATGATGTAATCGCCCCGTTCGCATTAATGTAAATCGAAATAAGAATGAGAAATACCCCAAGCCCTGTTTTCAATTTTTTCCAGCGACCACCACCGGCGGGAAACAACAGGAGCGGCAAGAGCAGGAAAGGAAGAACGGGGACAATTAAACGAGGGCCATATGAATCGCCCCCGCGCCAGTTGGCAAAAGTCGCCATAACGATAAAATACAGCAAAAATCCCCATGCGGGAATCCACGCCTTGTATCCGTGCTTCCTGATAAATGACGGCCAGAGCGTTAGGGCGATAAGAAAAGCCGGACACAATAACAGGATCCCATGCGTTGTATTAGAAAAAAGGCCCCACGCTCCGGACAATGGATTGCCCATAATGTAAAGTTGCGTTGCTTTAAGGAATGAACCGCTCATTCGATAATTGAGCAGGAAAAGAATTGCGATTCCGGTAAACACCGCAGCGGAAAACCGGACCAATTTGCCCATTTCTTTATTTCGGGCCATAGTGAAAAACAAAGGGACCGCCAATATTCCGAATACGGGTTTAAATAAAACCCCAAGGCCGATCAGCAAACCGGGCACAAGCGCCTTTTTTCCTGAAATAAAGAGAGCATAAGCAGCCACGGCTAAAAACGTCATTGTTCCTTCCGAGTACAATGTTCGGGCATAAAACCAAAGAGGTGATCCAAGAAAAATTATTGCGGCGCACATCGTCCGGCGCCTTGAATCAGTGGTGTATGCGCATAACAAGTAGCGACAAAAGAACAGTGCTGCGACCATTATTAATGCCGCGTAAAAAATCGCCATCGGCTCGAAAAGCATCGAATTCTTGAAAGGATAGAGAGCAGGCGCCAAAAATAACGCAAGACCAGGCGGGTGCGCTCCATATTCTGGGAGTCTTGCCGTAACTTTGGCTACAACCGTATCCTTGGTCCGGGGCTTCAACCGGCCCGAATCGCCCGGGCCCCATTGATCTTCGTAGGCATCCCACCATCCAAAATATTTATCATTGACGTACCAGAAAGTTTGGTGTTCAAATGGCGTTCCCGCAAAACGTTTTCCGGCCTGGGCCGACCCTTCATGAACGGCGAGATAGTTATTTTTCAAGTCTAAATCTCCGTCGTTGACTATGCTGCTCATCATGAGGAGGTAGTGCGGTTCATCGCCATTGTAAACCGATGGGAGGTCAATGTTTATTCGCTTGCCGTTTTCCGGTTTTGAAAAAGGCAGCGGAAACAACAGAAGCGCTATCACCGATATGAGTAAATAAAGGTCCGCCTTCATGGGAAAACAAATCCTCATAATTATTGAGGCAACGCCCCAGTTAATTTGAATAGTACCATGTTTTACAAGCGCTTGTATAATAAAACGAAAAAAAACATTTTTAATTTCACGAATCCATGATACAATTAAACAAAAATGAGATTGAAGACTTTTCGTAATCCGGCAAACTATTTTCATTACCGAGAGCGGCGTTTTTTTCATCCTCAGCACAGGTGTTTTCCATGAATCGAAGCGCAGGGATATTTCTTCACCCCACGTCTTTGCCGTCCTCTTTCGGCATCGGAGACCTGGGAGGCACGGCCTATGAATGGATTTCAACGCTCAAAAAATGCGACCAAAGCTTCTGGCAGGTCTGTCCTCTGGGCCCTACCGGGTATGGTGATTCTCCCTATCAATGCCTGTCGTCCTTTGCGGGAAATACGTTTCTTATTTCACCGGTCAAGCTTATGGAGGACGGATTGCTGACCAGACCGGAGATAGATTCCTTTCCGGCCCTTTCCGAAGAGTATGTTGATTACCGAGAAGTTGACAAAGAGAAGGAATTGCTTTTCCGCAAAGCCTATGAACGGTTTAATGACTCTGATGATTTTTCGGCCTTTTGCGACCGCGAAAAGTATTGGCTTGACGATTATGCCCTTTATAAGGTCATTAAGAACAGTATCAGTCAGAAGGCCTGGAATGAATGGGACATTCCCTTGAAGTTGCGTTACCCGGCGGCGTTGAGTACGGTAAAACAATTTGAATATAAAGATATCCGTTTTCATAAATTCCTGCAATTCATGTTCCACTGCCAGTGGAGCCAGCTGAAAGCGTTCGCGCATAACCAGGGCATAAAGATCATTGGTGACGTTCCGGTGTATGTGGCCCTTGATAGCGCGGACGCCTGGTCGTCACCCGACTTTTTCGAGTTCGATGAAAACTGCAACCCGATTCGGGTGTCCGGAGTTCCTCCGGATTACTTCAGCGCTACCGGACAGCTCTGGGGAAATCCGTTGTATAAATGGGACTTTATGAAAGAAGAAGGCTATGCGTGGTGGATTTCCCGGATCAAAAAAACATTAGGACTCGTAGACGTTATCCGGCTCGACCACTTCCGGGGGTTTGAGTCATTTTGGGCCGTTCCCGCCGGCAGACCGGATGCAGTCCAGGGAGAGTGGGTGCCGGGTCCCGGTATCGATTTTTTTAATCATATACGGAGCGCTTTAGGTGAATTGCCGCTCATTGCCGAAGACCTTGGCAACATTACTCCTCAGGTGATAGGCCTTAGAATGGCCACGGGAATTCCAGGCATGAAAGTTCTGCAATTTGCATTCGACGGAGACCCTGCAAACTGGCATCTTCCATATAATGTCATTCCGGAGAATGTCGTATACACGGGGACCCATGATAACGATACGACGAGCGGATGGTTTTCGAATCTGCCTGATGATGAGAAACAAAATGTGATGGAGTACCTTGACTGTCATGAGGCCGATGTTGTTGAAAAGCTGGTGAGGACCGCTTATGCCACGCCGGCAAACCTGTGTATTATTCCGCTCCAGGACATTCTCGAACTCGATTCGTCGCATCGCATGAATACGCCGGGGAAAATAGACGGCAACTGGAAATGGCGCTGCACGATGTATATGCTGGCCCAGGGACAAGACAAATTAGACATGGTCAGGACTTTTACACGGACCTACGGGAGGCTCCCCGTGCAACGGAAGGCGGTATAGGTTCAGGCTGGCTTCTGGTTCTCTTTGTCGTTATTTGTTAATTTATAATGCATGGTATGGATTTCTATGGTTTCCGCGTCAAGCTCAAAACTGGAAAGGACATGCTGAATTTTTTGGAGTTCCTCGGAGGTGTTTCCCTGGTTATTGAGAAGCACGACCTGCTTCTTGATCTCTAAAAGTTTTTTTAACAGGTCCATCGATAAATCGTTGCAATAATCGGTGAGTTCCTTCATTTCCTCTTTTTCCCTGAACCGTATCTTGGCGGTTATTTTGCCCTCTCTGAGCAGCCGGGCCCAATGTTCGAGCTTGTAAACAGGAACGGCATATTTTCTGGATGCATACAGCCCGATCCCTCCGGCCAGGACTAAATTGACAAGAGCGCTAATGAGCAGGCTTGGAAGGATGATGAAAATGATGTTTTCTTTCGTTAAGTTGGTCATCTGGTCCATCTGATACAAGAGCACGCTCTTATACCTCAAATAATAGACGAGCAGAAGCGATCCGGAGCTGATGAGTGTCGCGGAAAGGACCGTAAAAACGATTTTGAGCATCAATCGCACTTGTAATGCCCGTTTAATGAAAAAATTTCCCAAAGGCTTCCTGACGAATTGCCCTTTCATAGCATCACCTTTTTTTCTGAAGTGTAACCCGCTTTTATTTTATCAATATGATGTAAATATGTTTAAATATATGAAATTTCCAATGCTAAAACTATGTTTATTTAGAACCTTGGAAATAATTTCAACACTAATTACAGACCAGGACGATAAAAACATGTACAAGAATTACGGGTTAAGGTTTATAATTAAACTTCCTGTTCTCAAAACGGTTAAAAAAAAGGTAACTGCTTACGTTCCCTGAGCGAAGCCGAAGGGAACTCGTTTTCATGCTTGCTCGCTTCGACTTCGCTCAGCGAGCGGTGCTGAAATACAAAAAGGGTCTTATGAAAATTCTTAAAAGTCCGTGCGTGATGGCATGCCTGAGGCGTTTATTGATCTCAATGATGATTGTTTCGCCGCCTTTGTTCGGGCAGCATGTTAAAGATACGCTATGTTTTACTATCCCGCTCAACCAAGACCCTTCCAGTCTTTTTTGGTGTGGAAAAGGTGAGGACCTTCGCAAGACGCTTTCCGGTCCCGTCATAATGGACGGACAAACACTCCTGTTCTATTCCTGTAACGGCTATGCGCTCTACCGCCCGACGGGCGGGCTTGTCGATTCGCATTCTGTTATTAAAGAGAATAAAAAGCTTTCTTTTAACGATCCGCTGCGGCTGAAGTGCGCTTATCCGCTTGACAATAAAACCATCCTCTATTATAAAAGGAGCGCCGTTTGCAGGGAATCTTTGGAAGTATATCAAAAAACCCTGTATAAAAAAGGACTGAGCCGGTTTGCCGGGAACGGCTTTGCCAACCTCAGGGACATTGAGAGCTCCCAACTTTTTAACCTTGCGGGAAGCGGCATTATCGATGAAATGGCGCCCAAATCCTATTTGATGCCGGGTCTGGTAGGGTATTCATCATTGACATCGGGTAAAAAATGGTGGTCGCTTGACAGATTCTATTCATTTTTATCGCCCCTGATCGTCATGCAGGACCAGGCATTCATTTCGTTCTTTCCCGGGATCATGCCAGACCAGAGAACCGAGGTCGAAAAACAGCTTATCAGCCCGCTCGGGACCTATTACCGGCAGGGCATACAGTATTATTTCGGGGTGCATTCGGTCCTTGGTACAAGCGCGATCGAGAGCAAGCAGATGCTGTATCTCTGCGACCAGGCGGGCAACGTGCTTTTCAATGATCAGTTGATGAAACAAGTGCTCATTGACGATGTTCTTGAGCATGATAAAAAGAGCAACACGGACTATACGGTCAAGCGTTTCTGGCAATTCGTGACGTTGCCCGCTATCGACGATAACGGTGACGCCTACTACGGCATATGTGATTTCAGGACAAAGGCGATAGAAGTCCGGAAACGCCTGTTTTTTAAATACTGCTCGCGGATAATCGACCCCGCATTTAATGAATTGATTGATGTGCAGAAAAGGTATTGTTTAAAGCCCATGGCGCTGGAATGTCGTTCTACTCAGAAGAACAAGACCGCCGAAGTCGTGGGAATCATGGTGCGTGAGAAAAATGGGAAAAGACATCGTGCAACCCTGTCGGATTGCACCTGTGAGGGATATTATACACACCTTTTCCGTGATCCCAATGCGGAACTGAAAAAAAGATTGTCGTTTAATACGAATGCTTTGCCCCAAGAGGTGAAACATGCGCGTGATTCTATTGCGCTACTGTCAACTGCTTCATGCCCATTTACGCTTTCACTCTATAATAAGGAAAACGAAGAAATTCACACGTTCCATTATTGCGCTGGAGATGAAGTGGTGGCCGCTCGTGTCATCCGCGTCACGCCATCGTCCGACATTTTCGTACGCGTTGATCTTAAAAAATGGGCGGAAGTCATTGTCTTTTTTAAAGGCGGATCATCGGTGAACCGGTTCGCGTTTAATACGGAAGACTGCCAGAAGCGCAAGGACATCGTTGCGGTGTGTGACGATGGGAGCGTTATTGAAGAGGATTACGAACATATTCCCGAAGACTATACCTATTTCAAGTGGGAATTGTCGGAGCCACGAGAAAAATAATCAGGTCCTGCCTGAAAATTCGCTTCCTCAGGGCATTTTCATTTATTTGCTTCTATTCTGAATGTATATTTGAAAGACTCCGTTGCGACTTTGCCATTTTTGACATCCCGGTTGTTCTATGAATATTCCCAAACATATTGGAATCATTATGGACGGAAATGGCCGCTGGGCAAAGTCCCGTGGGCTGCCTCGGACAGCGGGCCACCGCGCAGGAACGGACGCAACACGAAAAATCGTTCGTGCATGCGGTGAACTTGGCGTTTCGTATCTTACCATCTATGTGTTTTCCGCCGAAAACTGGGGAAGGCCGAGAACCGAGGTAACCATGCTCATGGACCTTATGGTCGAAATGGTCAGACGCGAAATACGCGACCTGAACAACAACAATGTCCGCCTTCATGCGATAGGCGATCTTTCAAGGCTGCCTCCCAAAACACGCAATGAGTTTGTCAAGGGAATCGAATCTACTAAAAACAATTCCGGATTGAACCTCATTTTGGCCGTCAGCTACGGCGGACGCGCGGAAATCATCGAGGCCGCAAAACGTTTTGCCCGAGAGGCCATAGAAAATCCGGCTTTGGTCGATACCATGGATGAAACCTTGTTTCATACGTACCTTTATACTCATGCTTTTCCGGACCCGGAGCTGGTCATCCGTACGGGCGGGGAAAAAAGGATAAGCAATTTTCTGCTCTGGCAATCGGCGTACGCCGAATTATACATTGCCGATATATTATGGCCTGACTTTGACAAGGAGAGCCTTATCGCGGCGATACAGGATTTCAACAAGCGCGACCGACGTTTCGGAAAAGTAAAGGAATAACCGATGATCAATACGCGCGAGCTGGGGAAACGTCTTATATTCTGCGCTTGGGGTATTCCCTTAGGATGGTGGATCATCAATTCCACGACATCCATCGTGCCAAAGTCCCTTGGTTCTGTTTTGCCCGGTCAAATTGCCGCGGTGTTCCTTATTATTTTAGCGTGCTATGAATACATAAAAATGCTGGCGGTTTCTTTCAAGAGAAATGGTTTCTGGTTAAGCTATTTGTGGATCGTAGCGTTCCTCGGCCTGGACCTTGTCGGGCAGTCAATGCCGATGAAATTCGCTATTTTTATTCTTCTCATCCTGGTGGCTTTTGAGGCGATTTTATGGGGAGATAAAAATACCGGACGTTGGAAAAGGGCATCCCTTTTGTTCAGTGCAATCGTGTTTCTTTATATTGCGGGAATATCGCTGCTGAATTTTTATCAGGAGCCGTTCCAGTCTTTTTTCAAGCATTTTTCGCAACCCATGCTTTCACAAATCGGCATCATCATGATCATACTATCAGTTTTTTTGTGCGATTCAGGCGCATACTTCGTGGGCAGCTTATGGGGGAAACACCGGTACACCACTATCAGCCCGAATAAAACCATCGAAGGGAGCATTGGCGGTTTTCTCGTGGCCTTTATCGCCTGTCCGCTCTGCTGGCATTATTGGGGCAATCCGAAATATCCCTGGTTTATGGGCTTGATAATGGGCTTTCTCATAGGAATTTCCGCCCAGGCCGGCGATCTTCTTGTTTCGCTTATCAAACGTTATTTTAAAGTCAAAAATGCATCGGAATTAATTCCCGGACACGGCGGGATACTGGACCGTTTCGGCAGCGTGTTTTTTACCGCCCCAACGCTCGGCCTTTTTTTCTGGATTGTCAATAAATTCGTAGGTTAATCCGCATGAAAATAGTGCTCCTCGGCGCAACCGGATCAATCGGGATGAGCGCCTGCAATTGCATCAGACGCTTTCCGGAAAAGTTTGAAGCGGTGGGGTTATCTTCATATAACAATGCTGGAAAACTGATGGAGCTTGTGCGCGAATTCAGGCCCGTTTCCGTATGTATAGGAAATTCGCGGGCTTCCGCGCAAGCGCTTGCGGAAATTCCCTCGACCATAAAAATATTTACCGGTCAAAAAGGCCTTGAAGATATGGTGAATGAGGCGGATTTTGACGTACTCTTGAACGCCATTGTCGGCGCGGCTGGTCTGCGTGCGACCGTTGCGGCCTTGAAACGCAACAAACGCGTGGCCCTTGCGAACAAAGAGAGCCTCGTCATCGGCGGAGAATACATTTACGGACTTATCAACAGGGGCTTTGGCGAAATTATTCCGGTTGACAGCGAACATAGCGCGATTCTCCAATGTTTGTCCGGTGAAAATAAAGCCGGCGTCGAATCGATAATCCTTACGGCATCGGGCGGGCCTTTCAGGGAAACCGACAAGGAAAAATTAAAGAACATCACTCCCGAACAGGCGCTTGACCACCCGACATGGTCGATGGGAAAAAAAATAACCATCGATTCCGCCACGCTTATGAATAAAGGGTTTGAAGTAATAGAGGCCCACCATCTTTTTGGCATGCCCTATGATAAAATTCGCGTTCTCATTCATCCGCAATCAATTATCCATTCCATGGTAGAGTATTTCGATGGGGCCGTCATGGCCCAAATGGGCGTGCCGGACATGGAATTGCCGATACAATTCGCCCTGACCTATCCCGATAGGCTGCCCATCCAAAGTCGACGGCTGGACCTGGCTAAAACAGGCGCGCTTACTTTTTTTGAGGCCGATTATAATCGTTTCCCCTGCTTGAAATTATGCCTCGATGCCGGAAGAAAAGGCGGCACTTCGCCGGCAATCGTTAATGCGGCAAATGAAATGGCGGTCCAGCTTTTTTTAACCGGAAGAATCCGCTATGATCAAATCGCGGAAATTATCGAAGACTCGCTGGGCTTGCATGCCTCGGTCCCTGTTGACAGTTTAGAAACAATCGAAAATATCGATTCAATCATAAGAACGAAAATCATGAAAAGGTTCGGCTGAAAATTATGACCATTCTGTTGCAGATTATCATCGGTTTTGCTATCCTCGGAATTTTAGTGGTGATCCATGAACTGGGTCATTTTCTCATGGCAAAAGCATGGCATATACGGGTGCTCGCTTTTTCAATCGGTTTTGGGAAACCGTTGCTTAAAAAAACAATCGGTGAAACCGAATATCGGTTCAGCAGCATCCCCTTTGGCGGCTATGTACAAATGGCGGGAGAACATCCTGAAGAAGATACGGTGATTGGACCGGGAGATTTTAACTCAAAGCCAACCTGGCAAAGGGCATTGGTCGCGATCGCCGGACCTTTCGCCAATTTCTTTTTTGCTCTGGTCTTTTTGTTGGTCATGTTTTTAATCGGCGTTGATAAACCGGTGTTTCTCAAGCGTCCGATCGTCGGAGCTGTGGCCGATAGTTCCGTTGCAAAAAACGCCGGTTTTTTTCCGGGTGACAGTATCATCGCAATAAACAATCATTGCATTGGTTCTTGGGAAGATGTCCAGTCAATCCTCGGTTCTCAGTCGAAAGGATACAAGGTCATTTATTTCCGGGCAACCCGAAAAGATTCAATCGATCTGGTTATGCCAAGGATCTTCGGCAGGGGCCTGCCCAGGCAACCTGCCGGCGGACTGCTTCCCGCTTATCCGGCGGTTGTCGGCGCCATCACCGAAGGCTCACCGGCGCAAAAAGCTGGAATCCATGTCAATGATGGTATTGTGTCAATAAATGGCCAACGGATATATTCATGGCCCCAGCTTTCGGTGATCATAATGCACTATGATTCCCTTTCGGGGCCATTCAGGTTTGTCGTTCGAAGGGCCGATTCACTTGTCACCGCCGCGGTCGTCCCGGAATTCAAACGTGACGCGAAACGCTATTTGATCGGCATTGCCCCTCAAACTCCGCCTACCGAAAGGGTGCGTTATCCGATAGAACAGGCGGTCCCCAGGACGTTTCAAAAATCGTGGGAATATACGACAATGATTTTTGACGTGATTGGAAAACTTATTTCCAAACAAGTTCCTGCCCAGCAATTGGCCGGTCCCGTGGGCATCGTCCAAATGTCCGGCCTGGTGGCGATGGGCGGTTTGTCTCCTGTCCTTGATTTTATGGCATTGATCGGCATCAATCTTGCCGTGTTAAACGTTATGCCGCTTGTCATTACCGATGGAGGCCTGCTGCTTTTTCTGCTGATCGAAACAATACGCCGTAAACCGCTTTCGGTCAAGCGCCAGATGATGATCAACCGGATTGCCATCGCCTTTTTTATTTTCCTCTTTTTATTCGTTACCTATAACGATATCAACCGGATCCCTGAATTGCTGAAACTGGTGAAATAATTTTTATACATTTATATAGTTGCCTTAAATCCGCAATTGTAGGTATAATAATATGTTATGCCTCCTTTCACGCCGAAATTAGCAAATATACTGCTTGTCAATATCAAGGTTGAACGTCTCAACGAACAGCTTGAACTACACGGTTATAAGCCTGTTTTAGTGGCAACCATCAAAGATATCAGCGAAATTAATGTCCCGTATTCACTCGCGCTCATTCATGAAAACGTCATTACCGGAAACGGTTCTTTCAGCCCTGAACACCTCTATTTTCTGAACAATAATGTCCCGACGGCGGTTTTCATTGCCGATCCGGCGCATGTTCCCGCGACGATCATGAAATTTCTGACCGCATCAACGCTCGAGTGGGTTTATTCCCACGAAATCGAATCCGGATTGATATGCAGCAGATTGGATAAAATCCTTGTTGATTCCCGTTTCAACGATAATTTTCAACTTCTCCAGCAAAATCTTTGGGAAAAGGAAAGCTTGAAAAAGGAGATTTTGCTGCGGGAACAGGTTTTAAGCCATGAGCGCGAACTCAATGCGAATATCGCCGGTTCGATCGCTTCCGGACTGATAATTATCGATTTAAAGGGAAACGTGATCATGCTTAACGAGAATGCCCGCACGTTATTCAAGCTGAGGTCAACCGATTATATCGGCTCCGCATTTGGGAAAGTGTTCCTCGGCAAAATACGTGTGGTCATTGATGACTTTCTGAAAAAGGTGCTGTCCGGCTCGGTACATCACGAGATGAAGAAGATAAGCATCGACGATTCGGTCATCGAAATGGCTTTTTACCAAATGAGAGACTACGGACATACTATAAACGGCGTACTCATGCTTGTCAATAATATCACCACCCAGGAGAACACCGCGCAACAATTGTACCGGGCCGAGAAGCTGGCGACAATGGGGACCATGCTTTCGGGTATCGCGCACGAATTGCGCAACCCTTTGTCGGTCATCAGCGCCCGCGCCCAAATGGCCCTTGCAAAAGAATCATGGGACAAAAGCTGGGCGTTAAAAAATTTTGAATCCATTGAAGCGCAAACCTGCCGATGCGCCACTATCATCAATAATCTTCTCGATTTCGCGCGGTATCGCGCGACACAAATGTCGGTCCATCGGGTGAATAAGGTCCTGGACGAAACACTCACCTACGTTGAATACCAGAACTCATTCGATTCGATTACCATCGAAAAAAACTATCAGGAAGGCTTGGTTATTTTCGGCGACCATTCGCGGTTCGTGCAAGTTTTTTTGAACATCATTACCAACGCGTCCGATGCAATGAACGGAAAAGGGACACTCAGGATAAAAACGTCGTCCGACGATCCCGGGTGGGTGGTGGTGGAAATAAAGGACAACGGCAGCGGAATTGACAATAAGGCAAAAAGCAAGATATTTGACCCGTTCTTTACAACCAAAGAACCGGGCAAGGGCACGGGGCTCGGTCTTGCGGTCGTTTATAAAATCATACATGAATCGGGAGGCGAGGTTTGGTTTACTTCTGAACCCGGTAACACTTCATTTTTCGTTAAACTTCCAACAGGAATGAACCGTCATGAATGAAAAAATCCTGCTTGTCGACGATGAGGTTGATTTTCTGGACGTGTTAAGTGAATTTCTCAGGGACGAGGGGTATGCGGCCAGTACGGCGCGTAATGCCCAGGAAGCCCTGGAACTTTTGCAAAAAGAAACCTTCAGGCTCCTGCTGTCCGATATCAATATGCCGGGGATGAAAGGTTTCGAACTGATCAAAAAAGTCAAGCAGCTGTATCCAACGCTTAAAAGCGCCCTGATTACCGCATATGATGTACGGGATTACATCCACATGGCGAAAAATTTTGACATCGGAAACATCATCACCAAAACAACGCCCTTTAATTTTGAAGAGGTACGTTTGCTCGTGCGTAATATCATCACCGAAGACATCTTCGGGTTGGAACATTACGTAAAAAGCCCGATCCAATCCATGAAGATAAAATCGAGCAATGAAATCGAACAAGTGATCCAGAAAATCATCAACATTATGCCCGGTTCCCGCCATAAAAGGAAATTCAGGCAGGCGCTCAACGAGATAATAATAAACGCCGTTTACTATGGCGCAAAACAGGAACGGGGCGACCGGAAAGAGTTATGGCCGATCGACGTTAAACTCGCACCTGATGAAGAAGTGCTGGTCTCGTGGGGAATCGACGATGAAAAAGTCGGGGTATCGGTAATAGACCAGAAAGGGCTCCTGGCCAAGAAAGACGTGCTTTTCTGGCTTGAACGCAACACGACAAAAGGGGAAGACGGTCTTTCGGTCGGGCTTCTTGATGACCATGGAAAAGGACTGTTCATTACCCGCGAATCAATCGACCGTTTTATCGTTAACATCAAGCCGGGGACCGCAACTGAAATCGTGATGCTGAATTATAAAGAAGGCCT